>ENA-UOTW01000002-UOTW01000002.1-synthetic-metagenome-genome-assembly--contig:-NODE-2-length-264576-cov-3.788981_pt1 | contig 264576 bp, 260 predicted proteins | sample MGYA00238141_ERZ746978 | MGnify/ENA primary metagenome ERZ746978 (study PRJEB28755, sample SAMN02352454) | synthetic metagenome | study: EMG produced TPA metagenomics assembly of the Artificial... | reverse complement strand
AGCGTCGCCTTGCCAAGGCGAAGGTCGCGGGTTCGAGACCCGTCGTCCGCTCCATTTTTATAATTGAACCGTATGACACCACTTGCTATGCAGGTGGTGTTTGTTGATGTATACAAGGCTATTTACGCTGATAGCAGGCTCTGCAATCGTTGGGTTTTTTAGATATCAAACATAGAGATTGATAGAATAAAACATTCTAATAAAATGATGCTTTAAGTGTTTTCCAGGTTGAGACACGGGCTACGATTTGATACGATATGTTGAGATTATGAATAGCTACTCTGAGCTCCTGGATAACAAGGAGGAATTATGAACAAAAATGAGCAAGAGAGACGTGGCGTAATTACTAGCTTTCAGCAGGACGCCAATTTTTTTGCCAACTGGGGAATGCGTTCTCTTCAACGAAATAATTTCGCTAAGGCCTTACAATGCTTTGAACGAGCGTTAGAAATTGAACCCGCAAATGCAGTACATTATTGCAATAAAGCTAGTGTGCTAGCAGAAATGGGTAAATTTGAAGATTCAAACGACATCCTATATTCCATTATAGAAAAAATTGATTCGTCCCTGGTTGATGTCTATTTTTTCCTAGCAAATAATTACGCGAATATGGATGATTTTGAAATGGCCGCTGATATGGCTGTTAAGTATCTAACTTGTGAAGCTGATGGAATTTATGCGGAGGAAGCTCAAGAGTTACTCCATTATATTTACTTTGAACTTGATTTACCGCCGCGCAATCCACTTGAACCACAGGAAGACGAGACAGTAGTCATACAGCATGAAAAGGCTCGTAAAAAGCTAGAAGAAGGGAAATTTATGCAGGCTGTTGATTGTTTAAACAGCTTAGTTAAAGAGTATCCTGATTTTATGCCCGCATGGAATAACTTAGCTCTAGCTTATTATTATATTGGTGATTTTAATAAGGCTATGGATACAATTGAACTAGCTTTGGAAAAAGATCCGGGTAATCTGCATGCCATTTGCAATATGGCGGTATTGCTTTCCCATCACAATAAATGGGCTGAACTAGTTCCCATTATCACTCGTCTGAAAAAAATCCAGCCTTTTCATTACGACCATATGTACAAACTGGCTACAACAATGGGGGTTTTAGGTCAGCATGATGATGCCTGTAGGCTCTATCAAAAAATTTTGAGACAGCCTGTACTACATGACGTGTCTACCTACCACTATGCGGCTACCTCGGCATATTTATCAGAACGCTACCATCTGGCAATGAAATGGTGGAAAAAAGTGCAACAGATGGATCCTGACGCAGGCATTGCCCAATACTATCTAGAGAAAGCAAAAAGCGCCTTGCATGGAATGCCTAAGGAAAATATTCCTTATCACTATCATCATCCGCAAAGAGAAATAGAAATGAACCAAGCTCCTATTACCGCACAGGATTTTAAATATAATCCAATGGTAAGGGCTTCTATGCTATGGGCTTTGCAACATGGTAAAGAAGAATCCAAAGAGACGGTTATCCGCACTTTAGCTATGATCGGTGATTCCGAAGCAATTTCCACATTAGAGTATTATATAGACATCACAAATAATGAAGAACTAAAAGAAATAGCGCTAGCAGCTCTTGAAGAGCTACAAACAAGAATGGAACCTGAAAATAGTGGGGGACCTACACTGAAGGAGGTCACGTCTGCTTCTAGTGAATGGTCAGAAGAAAATATCACCACACTACATCAAAGAGACCAATCTGAAGAGTCGTCTTTAGATTTGAGTACATCGACGGATAAACAATCCATTACGGATGAAGTGGAGTTTATTATTACCGAGCAATTGTCCTCGCCAGCCAATCATGAGAAGCGTGAGTGGATGATTCACCAGTGGAAGTATTACATTAGTCAAAAAGAACAAATTCAAGTTCGTAAGCTGGAAGCATGGGCGGCTGCGTTAGATTATTTATATGAAAGATCGAAAGGTACTCATAAAATTTCGCAAAATAGCATTGCTGAACAATACGGTGTTTCGAAGTCAACTTTGACAAAATGTTTACGGGCTTTGTCTTATATTGATTAAAAAGAATTCTTATTTTATAATAAGTATAATCTGTTATCTTATAACGTTACCATGTACTAAGAAATTGGTTATATATTGATGATAGAAAAGAGGCTAATTCCCACCAAGGAGGAGTTACTTTATGAGCGATCAAAAAATCTACGACGTAATTATTGCAGGGGCGGGACCAGCCGGAATGACGGCAGCTGTCTATACATCTCGAGCGAATATGTCTACTTTAATGCTGGAGCGCGGTATTCCAGGTGGACAAATGGCAAATACGGAGGATATCGAGAACTTTCCAGGGTTCACTAGCATTTTAGGACCTGATTTGTCTAATAAAATGTTTGAGCATGCGCAGAAGTTCGGAGCAGAATATCAATATGGTGACATCAAAGAAATCCGTGATGGTAATCCATACAAAACCGTGGTAGTAGGAGATAAGGAATACAAAGCTAAATCTATTATCGTGGCTACAGGAGCAGAGCATCGTCTACTGGGTGCACCGGGTGAAAAGGAATTGTCCGGTCGAGGAGTTTCTTATTGTGCTGTTTGTGATGGAGCATTTTTCCGGAACAAGGAGCTTGTTGTAGTGGGTGGAGGAGACTCGGCTGTTGAGGAGGCTATCTTCCTAACTCGTTTTGCAACAAAAGTAACAATCGTACATCGCCGCGATGAATTCCGTGCTCAAAAAATTATCCAGAAGCGAGCTTTCGAAAATGATAAAATCCATGTTATCTGGGACACTGTTGTGAAAGAAATTCGCGGTGATAATGTAGTAACAGGTGTTTTATTGGAAAACGTGAAAACCGGTGAGCAAACCGAGTACCCAACAAATGGCGTATTTATTTATGTAGGAATGGACCCATTGACTGAAGCTGTTAAGAATTTGGGTGTCACGAATGAGAGTGGCTACATTCCAACTGATGAATTAATGCGTACAAAGGTAGAAGGAGTCTTTGCTGCTGGTGACGTACGTGATAAATTGCTGCGTCAAGTTGTAACGGCTACTGGAGATGGTTCCATTGCCGCACAAAACGCTCAAATCTACGTAGAAGAGCTAGAAGAGCGACTAAAAGAACAAGATGTTACAATATCGTAAAACGCTTGTAACACTTCTGAAATATTAGGCGGGTACAATAAAGACAGTTACTTTAATGAATGTGAATTGCCCCCTTTTTCTATATAACCTTGATTTACGTGGTCTGCGGATAGACCACGTCTTTTTTTTGGCGGAAATATTTGGAACTTTTTGCAAGAATAATAAGGAAACTCTTACTGGGAGCTGTGTCATATGGTATCCTTAGAGGAGGATGGAGGCGAGAAAATGGGTGAAGATAGTAAACAGAAAGCGGTAAACTTACTCATTATTACAGGCATGTCAGGAGCGGGGAAAACCACAGCTGTGCAAAGTCTAGAGGATCTAGGTTTTTTCTGTGTAGATAATTTGCCACCAATCCTTATTCCTAAATTTGCGGAGCTTATTATCCAATCGGGACGCGGGATCGAACGGGTTGCTCTTGTAATTGATTTACGTGGCCGTGAATTCTTTGACAGTCTTTTTGATGCTATTGATGGATTATCAGAAAGAGAAGGAATTCACTTTCAAATTCTATTCCTGGATGCGAACGATCAGAATTTAGTTCGTCGCTATAAGGAAACGAGAAGACGGCATCCTCTTTCCCCGACAGGTACGCCTTTAGAGGGGATTATGGCTGAGCGAAGACTGCTTCAGGATTTAAAAGGAAGAGCCAATCAGATCATTGATACAAGTCAAATGAAGCCTATGCAGCTTCGTGATAAAATCATAAACCAGTATTCTCAGCAAAGCTCTGAATGGACCCTTAATGTTCAGTCATTTGGTTTTAAATATGGAATTCCAATTGATGCAGATTTAGTTTTTGATGTGCGTTTTTTACCAAATCCGCATTATGTAGATGATTTACGTCCAAAAACAGGCTGTGATAGCGAGGTAGCTAATTACGTCATGAAGTGGACTGATACGCAAGAATTCCTAACTCGGTTGATTGATTTCTTGAATTTTACCATCCCTCATTATCAACGCGAAGGCAAAAGTCAGCTTGTTGTTGGTATCGGATGCACGGGTGGAAAGCATCGGTCTGTGGCTATTGCAGAGCACATTGGAGAAACGTTCCGTAAAGATTATCAGGTTCGTGTTACACATCGTGACATCGAAAAGAATAAATAACATAAGATGATAAAATAAAGAATAAGTGGGATTTTAGCACCAAAGAACTCTCAACAAAGGGAATCGAGGTGACCTATGGCATTAGGGAGAGGCATGAACATGCAACAAAGAGAGGAAATGTTGAAAGTTGTTGTAGTAGGGGGAGGGACAGGTTTGTCTGTCCTGTTACGCGGTTTGAAGGAAGAGGCCGTTCATATCACGGCTGTTGTTACAGTTGCTGATGATGGAGGTAGCTCGGGACGTCTTCGTGAAGAGATGGATATGCTACCTCCGGGTGATATTCGTAACGTGTTAACAGCACTTGCTGACGCAGAACCACTAATGAAGCAGCTCATGCAATATCGATTCAACACGGGTACAGGCTTGGCAGGCCATAATTTAGGAAATCTGTTGCTTGCCGCGATGAATGATATCACGGGTGACTTTGTCACGGCCGTGAAGGCACTCAGCAGGGTTTTAGCGGTACGCGGGGATGTGTTGCCATCGTCTACACAATCCATCCTGTTAAAAGCCGAATTAGAAGACGGAACCATCGTCTCAGGAGAGTCGCAAATCCCGTTGGCTGGAAAGAAAATCAAGCGTGTTTTTTTGGACCCAGTAGATGCTCGCCCTTTGATCGAAGCCTTAGATGCTATCAAAGAGGCAGATGCAATCATTTTAGGCCCAGGAAGCTTATATACAAGTATCCTGCCTAATTTATTAGTTAACGGTGTTTTTGAGACAATATTGGAATCAACGGCACCAAAAGTATATATTTGTAATGTAATGACTCAACCGGGTGAAACTGATAATTTTACAGCTTATGATCATGTTAAAGCATTATATGATCATGTTGGGGTTGAATTTTTAGATACGATTGTAGTAAACACTGAACAGGTACCTGAGGATTATTTGGCTAAATACGCGGAAAAGGGCGCGTATCCAGTCTTATGTGATATGGATAAGCTGAAGGAGCTAGGCGTGACGATTGTAGCTGAACCTATGATTACCTATGGGGAATTATACTTGCGACATGATGCGAAACGAGTAAGTCAGGAGATCGTGGCTATCCTTCGCCAGATTATATCGCAACAAGAAAGGAAGTGATGTGACATGTCATTCGCCGCACATACGAAAAAAGAGTTAACAATGATTGAAGCTTCGACTTGCTGTAATCGAGCAGAACTTGCTGCACTGATTCGCATGAATGGAACCATTCAATTAGGAACAGGAAAATTTATATTGGATATCTCTACAGAGAATGCGGCGATTGCACGAAGAATTTATACGTTGGTTAAGCAAATTTTTCAGATTCATGCCGAATTATTAGTACGTAAAAAAATGCGTCTGAAAAAAAACAACGTGTATATTGTGCGAATACCACTTCGGGCTTATGAGATCCTAGAAGATTTACGGATTATGGATAAGAATTTAACGTTTTATCCTGGCATTTCACCTGATCTCGTGGCGAATGAATGTTGCGTGCGCGCGTTTCTTCGAGGTGCATTCCTTGCAGGAGGTTCTGTAAACCATCCAGAGGCTTCTAGCTACCATTTAGAAATTTTTTCGGCATACCAGGATTTTTGTGAAGCGTTGACTGTTTTAGCGAATCGCTATGAATTGAATGCCAAATGTATTGAACGCAAAAAAGGTTTTGTTATGTACATAAAGGAAGGCGAAAAAATAACCGACTTTTTAAGTGTAATTGGTGCACATCAGGCCTTGTTGTATTTTGAAGACGTGCGTATTGTGAAGGACATGCGGAATTCAGTTAATCGTTTGCATAACTGTGAGATTGCCAATATCAACAAGACGGTAAATGCCGCTACGAAACAAATGGAGAATATTCAACTGATCGAAAAAGAAATCGGTCTTGAGAATTTACCTATTCGCTTACGAGAGGTAGCAGAACTTCGCTTACAAAACCCTGACATTAATTTGAAGGAATTAGGCGAGATGATTCCGAGTGGAGTCGTGAGTAAGTCTGGAATTAACCATCGCTTGCGTAAAATAAATGAGATTGCAGATAACCTGCGAGAAAAACTGAGTCTTTCTACGTAGGGACATGTTATAATAGAAATAAAGGAAAATTCCAAGCGGGGAGGTCCAAGATGGTACAGCAACGGGTTATGGTTAAACTTAAAACAGGGTTACAAGCCCGCCCAGCGGCATTCTTTGTTCAAGAAGCAAATCGATACCGTTCTGAAATTTACGTAGAAAAAGACAATAAAAAGGTGAATGCCAAAAGCATTATGGGAATTATGAGTTTGGCGATCAGCTCGGGAACAGAGATTACCATCTTGGCTAGTGGGGATGATGCCCAAATGGCGGTCGATACACTGGCTGGTCTCATTAATAAAGACGAATAAAATGTAAACGCTAAACCAGCAGATATTGCTGGTTTTTGCTTGTATGTCCTGCTGCTTATGGTGAAATCCTAATTAGGAATATCTGAGCCAGGAGGGAAGCGTATGTCCAATAAAGCTAAGGGATTGCCAGATTGCTGTCTAGAAGGCAGAGATAAGAACTTTATGGATATAGATCGTATGGTCAATGAAGGGCTGGGAGGCGGTACGGTGGCTGCATATAACGGCTTGATTGAAGAGACTACCGTTGATTCCATGGATGGAGAGTATACAACAAATAAAGAATTACGCGGCAACGAACTGTAATTTCTTTATTCCCTATTGATAAATGGTAACGAATATGTAAAAGAGGGCAACCTAGGGTCGCCCTCTTTATGTGTATCTTACCTTATTTTCTAGTGATAACCTCGTCGATCAAGCCGTATTCCTTTGCAGCTTGAGCGGACAGGAAGTTGTCGCGATCTGTATCTTTAGCAATCCGTTCGTATGGTTGACCCGTACGTTCAGCATAGATGCCGTTTAGATGTTCACGCATTTTAATGATACGTTTTGCGGCAATTTCAATGTCACTCGCTTGACCTTGAGCGCCACCTAGAGGTTGGTGAATCATGATTTCGCTATTAGGCAAAGCATAACGCTTTCCTTTTGCTCCGGCACAAAGCAGGAACGATCCCATAGATGCAGCTAATCCAACACAGATCGTTGATACATCTGGTTTAATATATTGCATCGTGTCATAGATAGCCATACCGGCTGTAATTGATCCACCAGGGCTGTTTATGTAGATGCTGATGTCTTTGTCAGGATCTTCTGCCTGTAGGAATAAGAGCTGAGCTACAACACTATTAGCTACCTGATCATTAATAGGTGTTCCCAAAAAGATAATACGATCTTTTAATAAACGGGAATAGATATCGTAAGCGCGTTCTCCACGATTTGTTTGTTCAATTACAGTTGGAATTAGATTCATATTCATTCACGTTCCTCCTCCCTTTTCTTACAATAATCATACACAATTGGTCAATAAAGGTCAAACAAAATCAGAACTCTACTCCATTATTTAACCCAAAAAATGTATATTTTAAACCTTGTCTAAAAAATTACAGAGCGGTTCTTTTGTTACTGGCACGCACACAGCTTGTAATCGCGCCGAAGAAATATATATTGACCAACATTCCGAGTAAAAAACCTAATAAAGGGATTTGGATGATAAGTACTAATAGGAATACACCAATAAATTCAGCAAATAAAGGTGAGATTTTCCACTGAAAAAAGCTTATTAACCTTTGTCCCAACCAAGTGCCAACATACACTTTCCCTAAAATAAGGAGCAGGGTGTAGGCGATTGCAATAATGAAACCTACAGGAATACCAACAACAGTAAGTAACATCACAATACTAAGCAATGGAGCCATGATAAAAATAAGCAAGCCGACCCCAAATTGTTTAAAAGGATAGCGAGTGTGCAAGTGTTGGCTCACATTGTATAGAGAACCAGCAAAGAAATAACGGATAAGTAGCCAAAAGATCAATGTACTTAAGCATGAAGAGACAGACATCATTAACATAAAGGAGCCGTAGGAAGGTCTAGGTTCAATATTAGTATGCTTGTGCTGTCCCTTGATATTAGCTCCAGCATCAATTTGAGCAGGCTCAAATGATGTATAAATTAGATCACCTTGAATTGTAGCTGTAGGCTTAAGATGAAGAGATTCTACTTGGAATAGGGATGTACCTTCCCCTAATAAACCTGAAATCGTGGCTTGAGTGTAGAACCCATTTGTCTCTTTCCCAACACGTCCTTCTATGTTCATTTCATTGACAAAACCTAAAATACTGCCGTTCACGTTCCCAGATTGATTGACACGAAGCTCATCAGCACCGGCCGATATGTTCTTCTGGACAGTACCTGAGACAGTGAGTGCTTGAGAATAGGAGCGTATGTTACCGCCTACTGTCCCTGATACGTTTGTAAGATAAGCAAATGAGATTACATCTCCTGTGACAGTCCCTTTTATATCGATCGTTTCTGCAAAAGCATATAAGTCCCCATCTATTGTTCCATCAATCACTACTTTACTGGCGTTTGTTATAACATCCCCGTGATGTACCTCATTAGACTTTACTTGATATAGCTCTCCATTATGGAAATTGATAGCATAAGCAGAACTAGCCAAGATAAAACAAAAAACAAGCAAGAAAGAGAGGAAGAATATTCTCTTACTCATTATCTAGTTCTCCAGTTATTCGCGTTCATTTTGCTGGACAGGCGAATAGAATATAATAGGATGGCTAGAACAAACAAAATAGAAGAGATAAAGCCAATGAGGTAAAAATTCTTAAACATCAGTAAAATCATTGTTGCTTTTTCTTTTAACCAGAACATAGAGCTCCAGATCGATTGCCACTGAAATAAAGAATTAATTGCACTATTCCAGTCATTTAGCCAGTTGATTCCAGCTAAGAGCATGACAAGAAAGAAACCAAGGGATGCTCCAAAAACAAAGCGTAGACGATGAACAAATAGGTGGTGACGGTTTTGATTAAAGGTTGCAATTTCATTAATTTGATCGCAAACGTTTTTTTCCAAGTGGATAGGTGGAAGCGTTGGTGTTGTTAAATGAATGGCTTTTACAAGCTCTGCCTGCTCTTCAAGAAAAGTAGCGTATAGTTTTTGACACTCGGAGCAGCTTTGCAAATGGCTGGCCACTTGTTGATGTTCCTCTTGGATTAATTCACCGTCTGCATACATCATGAAAGTAAACTCATCCGGATGTTGCATTGTATACACTCCTTTCTATTGATTTATGGCTCAGCAACTCTTTTAAAAATTTCCGGGAACGGAATAGACGGGTACCAACCGTATTTTTGCTCATTCCTACAATGGCGCCAATTTCTTCATAGCTTAGCTCATCCACAAAACGAAGAGTAACAATTAATCGATCTACTTCCTCCAAGTGATATAACAGTTCTTGAATATGGGAGTAAAATTCCTTTTTCATAAATAAGGTTTCCGGTGTTTCAACGGATTTTTGTTGTTTATTTACTTGGTGATACAATTGGTCGTCCTTCATGGTAATTTCCTTCTTTTTTCTAAGGAAATCGATGCAGGTATTTGAGGATAAGCGGTATAGCCAAGAATGGAAAGGGTAGGATTGATCAAATTTATTTAGGTTTTGGGCTACTTTTAGCCAAATATCATTGCATACGTCCTGGGAATCATGATAGGAATAGACCATTTTGAGGACGATGCGCTGCACGCGCTGATCAAAAAGCTCAACAAGTAGAGGAAAAGAATCAGCATCCCCTTTTAAAAATTTCAGTATATATTCTAGGGCTTTTCGATTTAGCGCATAAAGATCTTCGCGTGATTGCTCTTCCACATTCGGTCCTCCTTTCTAGTACTAGTACGTAAGTTTCATCTTAAAAATTTCGTTACTCTAAATCCTCTTCTTCATTCGACTTATGGGGGTCTTCTTCCTTCAAATCTTTTCCAGTATCTTCTGTTAGGTCAATCATGACCCTCATTTTTGCCTTCATTTTTTTTCCTTTAATAATGGTGTAGTCTGTAATGTCTCGATGTTCTAAGCGACTAATTGCCTCCGCTAATTCCTCTGAAGTTAAATAGGGCTGGATTGTTAGAAGGCATTCATCTTCATTTGATTCCTGATAAATGAGAAATAATTGTTCTTCCATATTGATAGGCCTCCCTAGTATTTATCCACAAAGTTATCAACAGGTTGTGCACAAAACATTTGTTCGTGGAATTGTTTTATGGTTATTATGTAACAACAGCACTAGATCATACGGAGGCAGACGGGTTATTATACGTAAATAATTATGCATTGTGCAGAGGAAGCTTTACTCCCTTGGTTTGTTTTTGAATGTTCTGTACAATGTAAGGGGGACTGTACACCAAACAAACGGGGGTGATGGAAATTGAGTTCCATGATTATTGCTGTTGTTGTCATTGTCGGTATCATAGTTGGATGTTCGATTTGGGCAATAAATAAAGGATATTCTTACAAAAACAAAATAGACGATATAGATGAGTAAAAGAAAAAACACACCGCATGCAGGTGTGTTTTCCTTTTATAAGACAAGAAATTTTGTTAGATAGAAAAGATCACATAATAATTGCTATTACGTTAAAACAAAGACTTAATATCACCGGTATTAGGGTTTACGATATACCAGCCGTAGGTGTTAATATAAGAATCTCCGCTCTGGAAGTTATTTACCACCTCTTGATAAATCTGGATCACATAATTTCCACGTTCATCATCGTGATCATAGGCAATCGTGAAATTCTCCGGTACCTCTTTCCCATATTTCTGGCGTACCAATTCTACAGCTTGATACTTAGAATAGGTTTTGCTTGTCGGGAGTTTACCGATGTAGACAGAGAGCGATTTCCCATCGTATACGATCGGTTTGCCAAGGTTTTCTGCTGCAAAACGAACAGGGACATATGCTGTATTTTTGTATAGAAATCCTTGTGTTTGAACAGGTGGTGATTTAGGTACACCATCGAAGTAAAAAGTAATAGGCTTTTCCATATCTGGTTTGACAGCCATTTCTGAAGCGGCATAGGCGATAGAGGAGGATAATAGAGCCCCGATTCCAATGCCAATTGCTAACGATTTTACATTTAACTTACCCATACGTAAATAAGCCCCACTTATCTTTATTTTTGTTAATCACAGTATGACAAATGATGACAAAATCTGCAAAAGTCGTGGGTAATAGGAAATTGTATCTAACGATCATAAATAATAGGTAGAAATTTAGTATTTCGCCCTGTAAAACCTCGTATCATGTGAGATATTTCATTTCATCATAGGATTACTGGAGTGTCATCTCATTCTCAAGCACTACAGAGGTCCAAGAAAGCTGATAAAGAAAGCAAAACTGAGTAGAAAGAACCATGCTTAGTAGTAATTAGCTTTACAAGATGATTGCGCTTTCAGAAATACCTAGTAATCTAAAGGCATTTGTTGCTTGGACAAGGTTAGTGTTTATCGCAGAAGCATTACTACATAAAGAAACATCCATGACATTGTTAACCACCCTACACAAAATAGTACCTTCCGCATAAATATCACCAACTTTTGGAATAATCTGATAATATTATAGCAAAGGAATTATGTAATGGATATCATTTTTGAAGAATCAGCTAAAATTAGATGCAGCTTCATTTTTACACACATAAAAACCTCCGTAATAAACGGAGGCTTCGAGGTTTAATTAATATGGTACGCCCGATAGGAATCGAACCTACGCACGCGGTTCCGGAGACCGCTGCTCTATCCACTGAGCTACGGGCGCATATGTTTCAGACAACAAAGTTTATTATATACGAAAATGGAGCATAGGACAACTTTTTTACTGTATGATTAAAAAGAGCAACAAAAAAGAGTCTTTGCCGAGCCAATCTTGATATACTGTATGATAAGTGTGCCAATACAAGATACGTCTTGGCAGGAAAATTGCATGAACGCTATAATAAAGGAAGAGAGTAAGGAAGGGTGGAAAGAAGTTGTTGGAGCTATCGACAGCTTGATGGTTTCTGACGGGAGGAGGAATGCAATATGAATATGGGCTTAGGTTTGTATCAAGAACAGACGTTAAAGTTAGTGATGACGCCTGAATTGCGTCAAGCTATTACGATATTGCAGTTTTCGGCCATTGATCTGATGAATTATTTGCAGGAACAAGCGATCGAAAATCCAGTGATTGATCTTCAGGAAATTGCGGTTGCCCAAGAACCGTTGCCTGTAGATAAACGGGAAAAGAGCTTGGATTTTGATTGGAAGGAATTATTGAATAATCCGGGGCATAATGATTTTTCAGTCAACAGAGATGAAAGCGCCTACAATCCTCTAGATTATGTGAGTGATACACGAACCACCTTATTTTCTCATTTAGAAGAACAACTCGGTTATGTAAAAAGATTGACGCCAGTACAACGTCAGATTGCCCAATATATTATAGGAAATCTCGATGAGCGAGGTTATCTAGAAGTGCCTGTCACTGACATTAAGGAGCGGTTAGGAGTTGATTTGGAGGAGGTAGAGGATGTTCTTCGAGTGATTCAACATTTAGACCCGGCTGGTGTAGCTGCGCGTTCGCTAGAAGAATGCTTGCTGTTACAACTAGAGCATGAGGGACAGGATGACGAACATATCGTAGAAGTCATTAAGCACCATCTAGTTGATCTGGCAAATAATCGTTTTGGAAAAATTGCTGAACAGCTTCATATAAGCGTAGGGGATGTACAACGGATTGCTGATTTGGTTCGTACGCTGAATCCGAGACCCGGAGTGGCTTATAGCAGCGCAGATATACGCTACATTGTGCCTGATGTTACAGTTGAAAAGGTAATGGGAGAGTATATTGTCATTGTCAACGATTCTTCGTTACCGCGATTGTCTATCAATCCCTTTTATGAACGAATGCTAAAAGAGAAAACCGAGAAGGATGAGGCTCGGCAATTTGTTCATGAAAAACTAAATGCAGCGGTGTGGCTTGCAAAAAGTCTAGAGCAAAGAAGAATGACCCTGTTGCGTGTAACACAGGCGATTGTTGACTTGCAGAATGACTTTTTTGAGAAAGGGATTCATTATTTAAAACCGATGACGCAAAAAGATATTGCAGAGCGAGTTCAATTGCATGAATCTACAATCAGTCGTGCTACCAGTAATAAATATGTACAAACTCCCCGCGGTGTTTTCGAATTAAAGTACTTCTTTACTTCGGCCCTGTCCACAGCAAGTGGAGAAGCGGCATCTTCAGAAAGCGTGAAGAAACGAATTAAAGCTTTCATTGACAAAGAAGATCGGAATAAACCATATTCGGATCAAAAGCTAGCGGAATTGCTGGAGAAAGAAGGAATTGAAATCTCCCGGCGTACCGTGGCTAAGTATCGAGAGGAAATGCTGATCTCATCGTCTGCTAAACGAAAACGCTTTTTGTAATGATAAAAAGAATGTAAAATAAGAGAAGATAAAGGAGCCAACCCGTTACCATGGCTAGCGAAGAAAGCAAACGATTACAATCAGATCATATTGAAATGATTTTATATGGTAGGCCCGGCTGTCACTTGTGTGATGATGTTGAGGAGCATATCAGACGATTAGCTGAGGAATTTCCGATCACGTATAAAGTTGTCGACATTACTCTAGATATGCGATTAGAGGAAAAGTACATGTTTACGATTCCCGTAGTTGAAATTAACGGGCTAGAAGCCTTTGTATCTGTAGACTCGGTTGTTACCGAGGAGGAATTACGCCTATATTTGCAAGAAAAAATGGGTAAATGTGAATAAATTAAGATTTCTCTTTTGGCTTCTTGTCAGCTAGCAGAGTGTATGCTACATTAAGAGTAAGCATTCTGCTTATTTTTTTGAAAGCTGCGGGACATAATTTGTATGATGTGGGACGTTTGAAGTCCCGTTGAGACTGGAAAAGGATGAGTGTGGAATGCGTACTTTATTAAATATCCAAAACAAGCTTGTTCCCGACCTCGTACAAGTATTGCGTAAACGATACGATCTTATGCAGTCGATTCGTCATTTGCAGCCTGTCGGTCGCAGGGCGTTAGCACAGAATTTACAAACGACTGAGCGCATCCTCAGGTCCGAAGTAGAGCTCCTCAAAGATATGGGCTTAATTCACGTCAGCCCGATTGGTATGAGCTGTACGGAAGAGGGAATCCAGCTTTTAAAAGAGATGGATTCTATGGCAGATGAACTGTTCGGCTTTAACGACCTTGCTCTACAATTACAACACATCTTACATATTCCTAAAGTAATTGTGGTTGCTGGTGACGTGGACGTATCGGAATGGGGTAAAAAGGAATTGGGACGAGTAGGAGCCCGGATATTAAAACAAGTAGTTCAAGAAGGTGACGTGGTTGCTGTTACAGGTGGGTCCACGATTGTATCGGTAGCTGAGCATGTTACTCCTTCCTCGCATTTTCGTGATGTACAATTTGTGCCAGCGCGTGGTGGACTTGGGGAAAAGGTAGAAATGCAGGCTAATACGATTGCTTCTTCTCTTGCTGCAAAGTCAGGTGGAACCTATCATCTATTGCATGTGCCTGATCGTTTAAGCCCTGATGTAGTTCAATCCTTATTGGGAGAAGCACAGATTGCCGAGGTTATGCAACTGCTTCACAAAACTAGGGTGGTTATACATGGAATTGGTGATGGAATGGCCATGGCTATGCGACGTAAGTACACAGAAGAAGAGCTTGAAGTACTACGAGAGCTTGGGGCTGTTGGTGAAGCATTTGGATATTACTTTAATGCGGCAGGAGAAACTATCTATAAAATGCCGACCATTGGCTTGTCCCTAGAAGACGTGAAGCGAGCTGATGTAGTTTTATCCTTAGGTGGAGGCAGTAGCAAAGCAAAAGCAATCATGGCCTTTGCCAAACAAGCATGCCAAACTGTTTTAATTACCGATGAAGGTGCGGCTCGAGCCATTTTGGAAGAGCATCGTCAATCCTCTGCTACAATCTAAAATAACAGTTGCAGCCTTGGTATGTTTTGTAATTGTGTGTGGATACACTAATCATTGGAATTTGATTTGTATCAGCTCTAGTGAAGCCTGCCTTGCAAACGTAATTGTGTGGAGAGTTATAAACAGATCACACGTTTGACAAGTAAAGGACTAGGGTAAAAAGATTTGTAGACATGGAATTGGTTGGATAAAGTTTGACATACTAAAAACAAAGGCTTTTTATTCGTAACATGGTTTTGTAATCGTCTGGTCATAGTAAGCTATGAACTGGTTCGATATAGATTCTCTAAAAAATTATTCTAAGAGTGGAACTTAGGAGGTTATCTACATGGTAAAAGTAGGAATTAACGGTTTTGGACGAATTGGACGTAACGTATTCCGTGCAGCTCTAAACAACCCAGCAGTTGAAATTGTTGCAGTAAATGACTTGACAGATGCAGTAACATTAGCGCATCTTTTGAAATATGACACTGTACATGGCAAATTGAATGCTACTGTTGAAGTAAAAGGAAACAGCCTAATTGTTAATGGCAAAGAAGTAAAAGTTCTAGCTGAGCGTGAACCTGCTAAATTGCCTTGGGGCGAGCTAGGTGTTGAAATCGTAGTTGAGTCTACTGGTCGTTTCACAAAACGTGAAGATGCTGCGAAACACCTTGAGGGTGGAGCTAAGAAAGTAGTTATCTCCGCACCTGCTACAAACGAAGATATCACAATCGTTATGGGTGTTAACCACGAACAATATGATCCAACAGCTCACACTGTAATCTCTAACGCTTCTTGCACAACAAACTGCTTGGCACCATTTGCAAAAGTATTGAACGACAAATTCGGAATCGTAAAAGGTCTGATGACTACTGTTCACTCTTACACAAATGACCAACAAATTCTTGACCTGCCACACAAAGACCTTCGTCGTGCTCGTGCAGCGGCTGAGAACATCATCCCAACTTCTACTGGTGCAGCGAAAGCCGTATCTTTGGTATTGCCTGAGTTGAAAGGTAAACTAAACGGTTTTGCAATGCGTGTACCAACTCCAAACGTGTCTGTAGTTGACCTAGTTGTTGAAACAAAAACTTCTACAACAGTTGAAGAAGTAAACGCAGCTCTTAAAGAAGCTTCCGAAGGCGCATTGAAAGGTATCATGGGATACTCTGAAGAGCCACTAGTTTCTTGCGACTATAATGGTAACCCTGATTCTTCTTCCATTGATGCTCTATCTACAATGGTAATGGAAGGCAACATGGTTAAAGTAGTTTCTTGGTATGATAACGAGTCTGGTTACTCCAACCGTGTAGTAGATCTTTGCAAATACATTGCTGAAAAAGGTCTGTAAGCCATACAAACTTTCATGTAATGTGAAAAGGGAGAGCTTCTCTCCCTTTTCCACTATGTATAAGCTAGATTAAGCAAGTATTTAGTCAGGTAACAAGTCTGAGGGGGGTACCTTCCGTGAACAAAAAGTCCATTCGCGATATAGAATTAGCAGGTAAACGTGTGTTTTGTCGAGTAGATTTTAACGTCCCAATGCAAGATGGCGTAATTACAGACGACACGCGTATTCGTGCTGCTGTTCCAACTATTCAATATTTAATCGATAACCATGCTAAAGTCATTTTGGCTAGCCATTTCGGCCGTCCAAAAGGTGAAGTAGTGGAAGAAATGCGTCTTACTGCGGTAGGCGAACATCTAGCTTCTCTTCTTGGCAAACCCGTAAAAAAACTGAACGATTCAATTGGCGCAGAGGTTGAGTCTGCTGTTCAAGCGATGAAGGAAGGCGACGTAATCCTTCTTGAAAATGTTCGTTTCCATAAAGGGGAAGAAAAGAACGATCCTGAGCTAGCAAAAAGCTTTGCAAGCCTTGCTGACCTGTTTGTAAACGATGCATTTGGTACAGCTCATCGTGCACATGCAACGACTGCGGGTATCGCTCAGCACATTCCAGCAGTAGCTGGCTTGTTGATGGAAAAAGAGATTCAATTCATGGGTGGTGCTTTGTCCAAGCCTGAGCGTCCTTTCACAGCAATTGTGGGTGGAGCGAAAGTAAAAGACAAAATCGGCGTAATTGAAAATCTGTTGGGCAAAGTAGACACTTTGATCATCGGTGGCGGTATGGCTAACACTTTCATCAAAGCACAAGGTTACAATGTTGGAGCTTCCCTTTGTGAAGAAGATAAGCTGGATCTTGCTCGCACGTTGATGGAGCAAGCAAAAGAGCGCAATGTGAATCTGCTTATGCCAGTGGACGTAGTGGTTGCTGATAAATTTGCAGCAGATGCCAATACACAAGTGGTAAGCATTGACGCGATTCCAGAAGGGTGGATGGCCCTCGATATCGGACCAAAGACCGTGGCTAACTACCGTGATGCAATTGTTCCTTCTAAAACAGTAGTCTGGAACGGACCTATGGGTGTATTCGAAATGGATGCTTTTGCAAGTGGTACGATTGCTGTTGCTAACGCAATGGAAGAATGCCACGGCACAACAATCATCGGTGGTGGTGATTCTGTAGCGGCTGTAGAAAAAGCAGGTGTAGCAGATAAAATGACCCACATTTCTACTGGTGGTGGAGCTTCCCTTGAGTTCATGGAAGGTAAAGAGCTACCAGGCGTAACCGCATTGCAAGACAAGTAAAATGCTATCTTTTGTAAAAGGTGAGGAGTGGAAGTAATGAGAACACCAATTATTGCTGGGAACTGGAAGATGTTCAAAACAATCGCGGAAGCAACTACGTTTGCCTCTCAATTACCAAAAGAGGATCAAGCTCCTCAAATTGAAAAAGTAATCTGCGCACCTTTCACAAACTTGCCAGCATTGGCTGAGCAATTCAAAGGTACTCCTTATAAATTAGGTGCTCAAAACGTGCATTTTGAAGAAACAGGTGCATTTACCGGTGAAATCAGCCCGCTAATGTTAAAAGAGCTAGGTGTTGAATACGTGATTATCGGACATTCCGAGCGTCGACAATACTTCAACGAAACAGACGAAACAGTGAACAAAAAAGCAAAAGCAATCCTTGCTCATGGTATGAAGCCAATTGTTTGCGTAGGGGAGTCCCTAGAAGAGTACGAGGCTAATACCACTGAAAACGTGGTTCGTACGCAAACAGAAGCTGCTCTTAGCGGTCTAACTGCTGAGCAAGTAAAAGAAACTGTAATTGCTTATGAGCCAATTTGGGCAATCGGTACAGGTAAATCTTCTACGGCTGAAAATGCTAATAAAACGATCGCTTTCATCCGCAGTGTAATTGCTGGTGCATTTGATGCTAACACAGCAGCTCAAGTACGCATTCAATACGGTGGTAGCGTGAAACCTGAAAATGTGGCAAGCTATATGGGTGAGTCCGACATTGATGGAGCACTAGTTGGCGGAGCGAGCCTAACTGTTGAAGGCTACATGGGCTTAGTCAACGGAGTACAACAGTAGGAGGGGAAGCTATATGGCTAACAGACCAAAACCAGTTGCGTTAATTATTATGGACGGGTTTGGTCTTCGCACGAATGATTACGGTAATGCTGTTAATCAAGCGAAAAAACCAAACTACGAGCGATTGATGAATGATTACCCGAATGCTACCTTGCTAGCTTCTGGTCTTGAAGTAGGTCTTCCAGAAGGACAAATGGGTAACTCCGAGGTAGGTCACTTGAATCTTGGTGCAGGACGCATCATTTATCAGGATCTTACTCGCATCACCAAGTCCATTAAAGAAGGCGCATTTTTTGAAAACGAAACATTGATCGCTGCTTTTAAGCATGCGAAAGAGAATAACAAAAAGGTTCACTTCTTTGGCTTATTGTCTGATGGCGGTGTTCATAGCCACATCAACCATCTACTTGCTCTGCTTGAGCTTGCAAAAAAGGAAAACGCAGAGGATGTATTTGTCCACGGATTCCTAGATGGTCGCGATGTAGCTCCTGATAGTGCCGTTACCTACATTAAAGAAGTACAACGTAAGATGGATGAGCTTGGGGTTGGTAAAATCGCGACTGTCCAAGGCCGTTATTACGCTATGGACCGTGATAAACGCTGGGAACGCGTTGAAAAGGCATACCGTGCTATGGTATATGGCGACGCCCCTCATTACTCTGATGCAATCAAGGCAGTAAAGGAATCCTATGAGAAATCTGTCATGGATGAATTCGTTATGCCTGCTGTAATGGTTGATGAGAATGACCAGCCGATTGGGAAAGTAGAAGACGGAGACTCAGTTATCTTCTTCAATTTCCGTCCTGACCGTGCTATCCAAACCTCTCAAGCGTTCACGAATGAGGATTTCCGTGGATTTGACCGTGGAGAGAATTATCCGAAAGACCTACACTTTGTATGCCTAACGAAATTCTCTGAGTCAGTCGATGGATATGTAGCCTACAAACCAACAAACCTAGATAACACGCTAGGTGAAGTGTTAGCTCAAAATAATCTGAAGCAATTGCGTATCGCGGAAACAGAAAAGTATCCGCATGTAACGTTCTTCTTCAGTGGTGGTCGTGAGCAGGAGTTCCCAGGTGAGACGCGTATTTTGATTCCTTCTCCAAAGGTAGCTACCTATGACCTACAACCAGAAATGAGCGCTTATGAACTAACCGACGCAGTAGTGAAGGAAATTGAAGAAGAAAACTTCGATACAATCATTCTTAACTTTGCAAACTGCGATATGGTTGGCCATTCAGGTATGATGGAGCCTACCATTAAAGCTGTTGAAACTGTTGATGCTTGCGTAGGTCGCGTAGCAGACGCTATTATTGCTAAGGGCGGAGTAGCTATCATCACAGCCGATCACGGAAACGCTGATTGGATGCTTACAGAAGAAGGCAGACCAATCACTTCTCATAGCACAAACCCTGTTCCAGTTATTGTGACCAAAAAAGGTATCGAACTGAGACCAGATGGTATTCTAGCTGATTTGTCTCCTACTATGTTGGAGCTATTAGGTGTAGAACAACCAGCCGAAATGACAGGAAAATCTATTATTAAATAAGAATAAGAGAATAAGGAGATGGCATTTATGACAACAATTATTACTGATATTTACGCTCGCGAAATTCTGGATTCCCGTGGTAACCCAACTCTAGAGGTAGAAGTATACTTGGAAGACGGTTCTATGGGCCGTGCAGCAGTTCCATCTGGTGCTTCCACTGGTGCACACGAAGCAGTTGAGCTTCGCGATGGTGACAAATCTCGTTACCTCGGTAAAGGTGTAACAAAAGCTGTTGCAAACGTAAACGATACAATCGCACCTGAGCTAATCGGTATGGACGCTACTGACCAAGTTGGTATCGACATGACAATGATCGCTTTAGACGGTACTCCAAACAAAGCAAAATTGGGTGCTAACGCTATCCTAGGCGTATCTATGGCAGTAGCTCGTGCAGCAGCTACTTCTCTAGGTGTTTCCTTGTACAACTACATGGGTGGATTCAACGCGAAAACTCTTCCAGTTCCTATGATGAACATCCTTAACGGTGGAGAGCACGCTGATAACACAGTAGATATTCAAGAATTCATGGTTATGCCAGTAAATGCTCCTTCTTTCAAAGAAGCTCTACGTATGGGTTCTGAAATCTTCCACTCCTTGAAAAAGGTTCTTCATGATAAAGGTCTTAACACAGCAGTAGGTGACGAAGGTGGTTTCGCTCCTAACTTGAAATCCAACGAAGAAGCGATCACTACAATCCTAGAAGCTATCAAAGCTGCTGGATACGAAGCTGGTAAAGACGTATTCATCGCTCTTGACGTAGCTGCTACTGAAATGTTCAAAGATGGCAAATACCACTTCACTGGTGAAGGCGTAGTAAAAACGACAGAAGAAATGGTTGCTTTCTATGAAGGACTAGTATCCAAATACCCAATCATCTCTATCGAGGATGGATTGGCTGAGGATGACTGGGAAGGTTGGAAGCTTCTAACTGACCGCTTAGGAAGCAAAGTTCAATTGGTTGGTGACGATTTGTTCGTAACAAACACAGAACGTCTAATGACTGGTATTGAAAAAGATACTGCTAACTCCATCTTGGTTAAAGTTAACCAAATCGGTACATTGACTGAGACTTTCGATGCAATCGAAATGGCTAAACGCGCTGGTTACACAGCAGTTATCTCTCACCGTTCTGGTGAAACAGAAGATTCCACAATCGCTGACATCGCGGTTGCAACTAACGCTGGTCAAATTAAAACAGGTGCTCCATCCCGTACAGACCGTGTTGCGAAATACAACCAATTGCTTCGTTTGGAAGATGAATTGGGTGAAACAGCTCGTTACGGTGGCCGTGCAGCATTCTACAACCTTAAAAAATAAGCTTCGTTTTATACGAAAAGACATCTTTGCTTTTAGCAAGGGTGTCTTTTTTTGTTCATGAAACAAAAAGATCGGACAAGGAGCATTGAATGCGCAGGAGTGGTGTACCTTGGTAGAGATGCATTATCGCCATCATCTCTTACAAAAAGAGCATTGCAAGCATTTTTATCACAGATGAAGCAGTAAAAACAAAGAAGCTCTGATGTCATTTGGACGATCAGAGCTTTTGACTATATCAGGTAAGGCGTACGTCTGATATATTTTTGATATGTTTGGAAGAGTAAATGAATTATTTCTTTTCAGACAACCATTTAGATACTGCTGATATTTCCTTTGCGTCTTGAAGAACACCTTTTGGCATAGTACCTTTACCGTTTTTGATGACATCACTTATCGCTTTTTCATCAAGCTGCGAGCCGATGTTTGCAAGTGCGGGACCCACCATGCCTTCCAGGTTTTGACCGTGACAGGATGTACATTTTTGTTTAACAATTTCTTCAGCATTGATATTGGTAGTTCCACCAGCTCCGCCGCCCTTTGCTTCTTCGCCATGTTTAGGCGGATAAATAATAGAGGCTACGAGGAACAGTACGAAAACGAGGAACAAGATACCAAAAGAGAACCCAAATGCTTTCGCCGAGTCAACTACGTCGTTTTGATTCACGTCTTTCTTAAAGTTTGAACCAGCCATGCGAAAGGAACCTCCTAAATACTAGATATAAGAATGAAACCTACTTGCATTTTACGGGAAAAGCAGTGTACTTGCAAGGAAAGTGACACACTAGTTCACAATGTACACAATTCTGACAATATTTAAAGAACTCATGCTTTCTTACCTTATTATAGAAACATATTCAAAATGATGGATAAAGTAAGCGCTTTTATAGGTAAAAAAGGTAAAGATTAAAAGTGAAATAAATTGATTAATCTATAAAAGTCTGACATTTATCATTATAAAACCTTGGCAATTTTTTGTATAGGGAATCCATTGTCTGGAAGTGTATGGAAAGGATGTTCCAGCAAGTTGTTGTTCCCTTTTAATTGTGGTAAAGTAAAGATTATAGACAATGAAGGGTCGGTTGTACTTACATTGTAACGAGGTGAAATATTATGCTAGCTTTACTTGCAAAGATTTTCTTAATAGTTTCCGCTATCGGTTTAATTCTTGTCGTTCTTCTGCAATCCGGTAAAAGCGCCGGTCTTTCTGGAGCAATTAGCGGTGGGGCTGAACAACTTGTTGGTAAACAGAAAGCAAGAGGAATGGATGCTGTTTTAGGTAAAATCACAGTGGTTCTCGCTGTATTATTTATGCTATCCGCTATCTTGCTGGCATTCTTCCTTCAAGCAAAGTAAATGGTAAAAAGACAGCAGACGCTTTTGTGTTGCTGTCTTTTTTTGTACGCATTTCTACATATGATGGTACAAAGAAATAAATGACGGGTACAATAGTGAGGAAAGTATTACGAGAGAAGAACATGTTTTGTGTTGAACATAACTTGGCATACTAAAACATAATCAAGAAAAAAGGAGCTTTTACATGAAAGATATAGATATCCTTTCCTTTATGAGGGAACAGGCGTATCATCCGATGACAATACATGAACTAGAAGAAGCGTTTGGCTTACAGAACTCAAACGATTTTAAGCAACTAGTAAAAACCTTGAATCAGCTTGAGGATAATGGGGAAGTTGTACGTACACGTGCAAACCGCTATGGGATTCCAGAAAAAATGAACTTGGTTCGCGGTAGGCTACAAAACCATCCTAAAGGGTTTGGCTTTGTCATTCCTGAGACTCAAGGCGAAGAGGATGTGTATGTGCACTCTAATGATATGCAGGGAGCAATGCACGGGGATACGGTATTAGTTCGAGTGGAAAAAGAAGCATTCGGAAGTCGGCTGGAGGGTAAAATCGTTCGGATAGTGGAACGTAGCACCAATACGATTGTCGGAACCTATCAGGATGAGCGCCACTACGGCTTTGTTATTCCAGATGACAAGCGGATTGGCAAAGATATCTTTATTCCACAGCAAGCAGTAAATGGGGCTGTAGATGGCCATAAAGTGGTTGTACAGATCGTTAAGTACGCAGAGGGTAGAGGAAACCCCGAAGGAGAAATAACCGAGATTCTAGGGCATAAAAACGATCCTGGGGTGGATATCCTTTCGATTATTAGAAAGTTTAACTTACCAGAGGGCTTTCCCGATGATGTGCTTGCAGAAGCGGAAGCGGCTCCAGATCGGATTTCGGATGAAGAGATAAAAGGTAGACGCGACCTGCGTGAGCGCATGATGGTTACGATTGATGGAGCAGATGCAAAGGATTTGGACGATGCCGTTTCTCTGGAGCAATTAGAGAATGGGAATGTGCGTCTAGGCGTTCACATTGCTGATGTAAGCTATTATGTCAAAGGAAAATCAGCGCTAGATCAGGAAGCTTACAGACGTGGTACAAGCGTGTATCTAGTGGATCGAGTCATTCCGATGATCCCACACCGATTATCAAACGGTATTTGTAGCTTAAATCCAAAAGTGGATCGGTTAACGATTACCTGTGATATGGAATTTGATGCAGGGGCTAATGTTGTTTCGTATGATATCTATTTAAGTGTAATTCGAACCAACGAGCGAATGACATATGCAGATGTGCGTAGTATTTTAGTGGATCAGGATCAGGAGTTACGTGAGAAATATCAGGAATTAGTCCCGATGTTTGAAAGCATGGAAGAGCTTTGTCTCAAATTGCGTAAAAAACGGATGCAGCGCGGGGCTATCGATTTTGATTTCCGTGAGGCTAAGATTTATGTAGACGCTGAAGGAACACCAACCGATATCGGCTTCCGCACGCGCTCCATAGCTGAGCAAATCATTGAAGAGTTCATGCTCGCAGCCAATGAAACAGTTGCAGAACACTTCCATAAGCTGAAGCGTCCTTTTATTTACCGGATTCATGAAGATCCAAAGGAAGAAAAGCTACAAAACTTCATGGAGTTCATCACTAGCTTTGGGTACAGCGTGCGCGGCAAGGGAACGTCGGTTCATCCAAAAGCGTTACAGCAGCTGTTGGAGGAAATCAAGGGGACACCAGAAGAAGTCATTATTAGTACGGTATTGCTTCGTTCCATGAAACAGGCACGTTACGATGCAGAAAGTATGGGACACTTTGGGCTATCTACCGATTATTACACGCATTTTACTTCGCCTATTCGCCGTTATCCGGATTTAATTGTGCACCGAATGATTCGTTTATGGTTAGAGAAAAAACAGCTTGATGCGAAGGAAGAAGCATATTGGATTGCTGAAATGCCAATCATCGCAGAGCATACTTCACAACGAGAACGCGTAGCAGTAGATGCCGAGCGTGAAACAGACGATCTGAAAAAAGCTGAGTACATGCTACAGCATATTGGCGAAGAGTTCGAGGGCGTGATTTCAAGTGTCACCTCCTTCGGTATCTTTGTAGAGCTGCCAAACACGATTGAGGGATTAGTCCACGTTAGCTATCTAACAGATGACTATTATAATTACCATGAAAAAATGTACGCTCTGATCGGAGAACGTACAGGAAAGCAGTATCGCATTGGCGACGAGGTTTTGGTCCGTGTAACTACTGTTAATGTTGACGAACGCACCATTGACTTTGAAATCGTAGGTATGAAAAAGCCAAGTGAGCTACGATTTAACAGGTCTCGTCAGGCAAAAGTGATTAATGGTAATGGCCGAGACAAAGATCGCGGTGGTAATCGAAAACAGCGTCGCTCGAAGTCTTATAAAGATACGGGTCCGGCGGCTGCGAAACGAAAGCATAAGCAGGAACGAAATCCAGGTGGTCAAAATACCCGTGGAAAAGATGCACAGCGTCGTTCAACTGGTAAAACAGAAGCGGGACGGTTTATCGCACTTCCAGGCCAAGAAAATCAGGAAGCAGTGGAATCCAAACAAAAGGGCTTTTGGGAGGATTTTGTAAGCTCCAAGCAAAAGAAAAAACGAAAATCCGTGGTAAAACAAGCGAAGCGTAAACGGAGATAAGCGTGAAGAGACGCAAGAAGGCAATGGAGTACAAAGCATTGCCTTCTTGTCTTATTTTTGTTAAAATTAAAGGCACTACTCTTGCTCAGATGAGGTGATTTCCGTGACCGTTTCTAAAAAAGGAACAAAAACTGTAGCCCAAAACAAAAAAGCCCGACATGATTATCACATTGAAGAAGTGATGGAGGCAGGTATCGAGCTAACCGGTACGGAAATCAAGTCGATTCGAGGCGGACGAGTGCAGCTAAAGGATAGTTTTGCTCGTATTGTTAATGGAGAGCTTATTTTATATAACGTGCACATTAGCCCTTACGAACAAGGCAATCGATTCAATCATGAACCTGAACGAAATCGCCGTTTGTTAATGAAGCGTTTGGAGATTCTGAAATTGAACAGCTTGATTCGTGAACAGGGATATTCCCTTGTTCCGCTTAGCATTTATTTAAAAAACGGCTGGGCAAAGCTTGAGCTTGCTGTTGTCCGTGGGAAAAAGAATTATGACAAGCGTGAGGACCTGAAGAAAAAGGATGCCCAACGCGAGGTTGCGAGAGCCCTGAGAGACCGTCAGAAATATTAGAGGAAAAGAACGGCTTCAGGCGGCAGTTCTTCCAACTCTGCCAGTAACCCACATTGAGATTTTTACGTAAACTGTGGTAGTATAGGTGTACAACGATGGACGATTTGAGACATCGTTTCAAGCCATTTATTTTATATGAGGCTGTGTAGTAAAGAAAAACTGAATAAGTTTTCTTTGCTCTTTCTATCCTGGGGGCGTTTTGGATTCGACGGGGATGGTAGAGCATGAGAAGCGAGCCGGGGGGCTGCGGACCTCGTCAACAACGCGGAAAGCCATTAACTGGCAACAAACAACTTTCTCTAGCTGCCTAATCTCAGCTAGGTGCTACCACTCCATCGCCCATGTGGCGTGACTAGCACTCACTCTTAGTGGGATACGCCTGAGGCTTCCGTCTGGAGCCGATGGAAGAAGATCAATCAGACTAGGTAGCGGGTCAGCGCGTCACTCCGCGAATCCACTACCGAAACATAAATGAGTGACTGCGCTCGGAGATGCTCATGTATCGCTGTTTTCGGACGGGGGTTCGAATCCCCCCGCCTCCATAAAAGTACCGAATTGGGAGATTTGACAGGTAAAAGCTGTTGAATCTCCCAATTTTCATTTTTATGAAGAATGATTTAGAAAATAGATGGAAACACACTTTTTTTTGCTAGGACAAGGAAAAGAAATCGTATTGAAAAATTAGTGTCAATCTTTCGTGTGAAATGATCGAAAATTATGAAATCATGTTATTATCATCGATGAAACCATACCCGTATTTATATATTGGAGGCAAATATATAATGCAAAAAGAAAAATGGGGCGAAATACCTCTACTAATCCCACTTAAGCCTATCGTAAATCCATCATTCATAGCTTGCAGTCATTCCTGTGAAAAAGGAAAACTAGCAATCTGTAACATTAATCTCGAAAAAGGAAAAAAGGAAACCCTATATCCCATCCCTCAACAAATAGCCAAAATCTCAATCTCACCTACAGGCAAGGTAATATACGGAGCTGAGCTTGATCAGCAAGATAACAAAAATGTAATCGCATTTTATCGGATAGAGACCAATGAAAAACGTACAAATAAAATTACAGTGATACAAGCTGACGAATATCGCAATAAATGGATGGAAACCAATAGCTTGAATGACGTTGAGGCTCATTTATCTGAAATATATGCCCTAGACGATCAGTACGCCCTTTTTTTCATCTCAAGTTCAGGGGTAGAGTATGGGAAACCTTACTATAGTGATATTTTCTTAATTGATTCGATTGAACCATCTGTTTATAAAATAACTTCAGATATAGGTCATAATGATAGTTTGCTTCGACTTGATAGCCTACAAGCTTTCTATGCCGATCAGCATTACTACTTCTATATGAAGACAGGTAGAATTTATGCGTATGAAAAACAAAGCATGTGGAGAGAGACAAAAGCAAGTGATCCTTACTATGACCATTTGGAAACCATCATGATTTTTAACACGAAAGATTTTATTAAACAGGTAAAAGCCAATCAGAGAACGCTAAATGGAAAATTAATTGAGCAGGTTAATTACAATCAGACTTTGAGTGAAATGGATATAACAGCAGAAGGCATAAGCTATTTATTAGGTGACATTCCAAATGATGTACAATGCTTGATAAAATACAAGGCGAGCAGCAATGAAAAAGATAAAATTTTTAATGAGACAAGTATAAAGGAATACAAAAATAGGGATGTACATGAAGATTGGCTGTATGAGCATATTGCCAAATTACAGAACAACATGAATGATAGGTATACGTTAGAAACTCGATATAATCATTATAATGTATTCCTAAGCGAAGATTTTGGTTAGATTGGGTATCCGAAATCAGTACCAATCAACCATAACTCACTTCCCCTGACAAACCACATCATATATGATTGAAATTATACAAAAAATGAAAAATGACTAATGAAAATCCCAGGAGGTGATAAGCAATGGCAATAAAGCGTAGTTTGTCAGAGACCGCAGCATCTCATGCAAAGCCAAGTATTGGAGGCGATACTTTGCATGGGGTGGATATTCAATAGAAAATCGCCCAAGTTAGCATAGATCATTTCTAATTTTTGGCTTTGCACCTTATTTTCATTGATTTAATGAATAGGGGGCAGTCAGAAATGAAATATGTGAGTGCAACAGCTATTTTACCCGAAAAGCTGCTTGTTGAAATTCAAAAATATATTCAAGGTGAAACCATATATATTCCCAAACCAAAAACGACGCACCAAAAATGGGGCTCGCGTTCTGGCGGAAGAAAGCTCATTGATGATAGAAATACTGCCATTAGGCATGCATTCAAAAATGGAAAAACGATTCATCAATTAGCTGATGACCATTTTCTTTCGATAGAGACGATTAAAAAAATTGTATATTCCAGTAAACAGGCGTGAAGATTGCTGCACTTATAATCTATTCCCAAGATTATAAGTGCTTTTTGTATGTCGAGTTCATTTCTGAATCAAAGACTGCATATCAAAGCACAAGCCAATTTTTTATAGTGAAAGAGTGAAGAAGGGAAGAAAGCTTGAGCCTTTTGAAAAGACTAGGTTTATGGATTTGGAGGGAACGATATGGTGGAGCCATTTATTCAAAATCATCAATATAACTTTATTAAGAAGCAAATAGATATTCTGCGAAACGCTACCTTAACTGTTGCTGATCCTAAAGTAATGGAAGCGGTGAGGTATGGAGCAGAAGTAAAAGTAATAGACGTGTTTCCCACCGTTACGGATATTCAAAAACAATTGTTGGGGAGAATCTCTTCCATAAAAGCGGAAGAGTTTCAGGATTATCTCCGTTCATTAACACCCTACTTACTTGAATTTCCACAGGTGACTGAAAAACAGATCAGGAAGCTATTCCCCAAAAATAAAAAGCTTAAGGTTCCTGATTTAGTAACGATTGACTTCCTCAAGGTAACCTATCTTGGCTGGATTAACATTTCTAGCAATAAACTATTCATTGTTTATCATTTTAAAGGGAAAGCCGTTGGGATCGAAGGGAGATATTCTCTTGTACACAAGAAAAACATATGTGCATTATGCCATGGATATACGGATGTTGCTTTATTTTCAGCGATCTCGAAATCAAGAGCTGCTCATGTATCCTCTGATTATTACAAAGCGGTTGGTCAGTATATATGTATTAATAGTCATGAGTGTAACAGCAGGATTACGGATGTTACTGCCTTAGAGAGGTTTATTGAGGATGTAATAGGCTAAATCAGTTCTAGTTGGTATTAACTCATATAAAATACTCACCCCTCATTGAACCTTTCGTAACTTAAATCACAGCTTAATCAATGGCTGAACAATAGACATTTCTAAGAGAATAACTATCGATGCACTATCATATCGCAAATCAAAAGACACCTTATGATTCAGGTGTCTTTTTTTGTATATTACACGGGGCTTCCAGAATAACATTTATATGATGACGAACCTTTGTTGAATATTTGATGCAGTCCCGCCAACCTCAATTTGTTCGATTTTCCCCTGTTTAATAGAAAGTCTTGAAATAATGGTGGAAGGCTGATTCATGCTGTGACCCTGAGAGAAGACTAAGGGGTGAATGGCCTGATCAGAAATGAATTTATGCTTGTACAAATAGCATGCTAGTGCCCCACAGGATGTCCCTGTCGCACTTTCCTCCGGTATATCATACAAAGGGGCAAAGTTCCGGCAAGCAGCAATCATTTCGTTTTTTGTATCCAATGTGAATAAATGAAAGCCAATAACCTGATATTTTTTGCTTAGTTGTGAGATCAGATCAAAATCAGGTGTAATGTTATGGAGAATCTCTAGGTTTTTTATAGGAACAAGGCTATCTTTTAATCCCGTTGATCATCTGATTCAGAAAAGTGCTGGACTAGTTTATTTGCTCCATTCAAGAGATGTCTACCATTTTGACGATACATATGATAGGGCAATAACGCTGTAAGTGTAGAAGAGAAGGATAAATCATTTTAGAGATAAACAAGTAGGAGGGTCTATATTGGAACGATTTACAGATGAGTATGGTCATAAATATTGCTTTAATATGGTAACTCATTATGGGGGCAAGGTAGTCGTGCATTGCCCGAAATGTTCGAAAAACGCATATATTTCAATAGAATCTAATGAATATGTTCTAAGATGCGGTGCGTGTTATCATACCGAAACGCAAATGGAAGCCTATAAATACTCGGCTAGAGGGGTATGCCAGCATTGTGAAAGATACTTCAATCTGGAAGTAAAGGATGAAAAGCAACTAACCCAAAAACAACTGAATATAGCTTGCCCTCATTGCCAGACAATCAATCAAGTGCCAATGCATAGAGTGGCAGATTATCGTTGGCGATATCAGGATATTCGAGGTGGGAGGGATCCGATTTTTCATATGGAGCTATACTATTTGGATTATTTTCGCGGGAAACCGGTGTGGGCTGTAAATCGAGAGCATTTGAGCTATCTGATATCCTATACGTCAGCCACTTTGCGTGAAAAACCAGCAAATGGTCCTATGCGAACTGCTTCTCATTCCCTTCCTGCGTATATGAAAGAGGCGAAGAATCGGGACGCTATCGTAAAAATACTCCATAAGCTACAGAAAAAATTTGAAGATTAGCAAAGCGAAAGAAATGAGTGGATTTAAACGAATAAAGGTATGAGGAGGAGTGACAATTCATGCAATATGTAAGGGTGCCAGTAATGGAGGAGAATGAACTCTATTATTTTGAGCTTGATGATCGCAGAGTCGCATATCGACAAATTGTGGTAACCGATAACGATCATTATACGGTATCGACTAGACCTGATTTTAAATTAAGTGAGATTGAAATAGAGTATGCAGACAATGAAGTGATAGATAAAGCTGAATTTGAAAGGCTATGGGACTTCGTGCTGGAACCATATAAGGAAGAATGGGATCAGATCAAAAGTGAGTATAGCATAGGGCAGGAAATCATGGGAGTCATCGAAATGTTTTATCCTCAGGGAATTATCATTAGGGTAAACGATAGCGTCTATGCAGTCACAGAGTACGAGGCTGTTAAGAGTCAGGTAAAACCAGAGTATTTATATCCTGGATATAGGATCAGTGGAGTCATCAATGGTTATGATGACAAGAATTTTTGGCTTGTTCTTGCAGCGTGCTCCATGAAGGGAGAGCGAATTTCATCATCTACCCCGTAAGAGAAAAACAAGGATGGATTAACTCACGAGAGAAGACGGCAGGAGTTTCTAGAGGATAGATTGATGCCGCCCACCTCCTTCTTGAGAATCAGGAGTTAATCATATCGGCTTACAAGTGAATTCAGTTTCTTTTAACGAAAGCATCTAGGAGGGGAAGACATGGACTGGTTAAACAAAGAAGTGGCAGGGGCATGGCGTGAGGAAGGAAAACGGTATGCTTCAGATGTAAACCGTTTTATCCGCGAAATAAGAGAGATGGAAGGAAAACAGGAGCCTGCGTATCCTTCAGATGATCAAAGGTCTCAATTGGCGGAAGAAGTTTTCGAAATGATAAAGGCCGCTAACAAGAAGGGTAAATGGCAACAGCTTCGTCAAGAGCTTCCTCCTGCGACATGGCCATTGGCTACGAGGTTTGAAAAGGAGATGCAGGCTGTAAGGTCTATTTCATTTCTGGATGGCAAAACACTCGTCTTCACCTCAGGAGCAACATGGGAGAAAAGTAGTGTTTTCATAGCGAGTGAAGAGGGCGTAGAGCAATGTAAAGAGTTAAGCTATATTGGCTGCTCGATGGATGGTTCTGTATATGCTTTGGTTAGTCAGCGGGATATCCGTCTGATTCGTCATCCGGATCGACATTTACAGGGAGAAGAAGTAGCAGTGTTTCGTTGGGAGGATTTATTGTCACAGATTAAATCAACAATTCCTGATTTAAATACGCTTGCAGATTGTGAGCATCCTGAGGAAATACTAGAGGAAGTAATTCCATTTTCAGACGGGAAAAGTTTGCTACTGGCTAGTGGGTACGGGATTTACTTCATAGAAAAAGATCAAGTAACGCTCCTGCATCCTAGTGTGTCAGAGTGCTTAGAAGATGAGCTGGAGGATACTGACATTGATATGCCTCATGCTTCTGTTTCCCATGATGAACGTTGGATTGCCTTTGGCAGTCAATGCAGTGACCATTTACTTATAGATCGAAAAACAGGGGAGAGCAATTCGTTCTATCCGGAGTCTAGCTACCCGCATTACTGCTTATTCTCTAAAGATAATCAGAGCGTTTGGTTTAACTCATGTCACTTTTATAATGGAATAATGTTTCGCGTTCCATTGAAAGAGGTGGATAATGGTCAGGCGAAATCAGTAGAAGAGTGGCCAATCATGGATGAAGAATCCAGGGTCTATACTGCTGTGGCACTATCAGGGGGAACTGTGTTTGGCAATGCATACGGCTACGTGTGTTATATCAATCCAGAAGGTCAGGAGCTATGGCGTCATTTTGTCGGCAGTACGATTTCTGGCATAGCGGTCTCCAAGGACGAAACGCTATTGGCAGTCGGTACCTATGGAGGCATGCTTCATCTTCTAGATTTGCAGGCGGAGGAGATGGACGAATACGGGATTGGAACGGGGACGCTGCGTGAATGTGAACGTTTTATCACTTGGAAGGGACTAGATGAAGTCTTACGTTGGTAATCAAATAGATAGGAATGATATAGCATGGTACAGGCGGTGCGAACATGAATGGGAAAAAGCGAAGTGAGATCATAGCTGGGCTAGAAGTGGAGATTGTTTTAAAACAAGATCAGCGAACAGGAAAGCGTACAAGAGGAATTGTGAAAGACATTCTGACGAATTCCAGCACGCATCCACATGGCATAAAAGTAAGATTGACGAACGGAATGGTAGGTAGAGTACAAGAGATTATCAAAGGGGAGTAGCTTACGTTTGAGATTAATCCCTATGGTGGAGCTTTAGAAAGAAGTCTGTAAGTAGGTTACAAATCTTTTTTGCTAACATAAAGGAAAATGGAGATGTAACAATCAGTCGATGTTAATCTCCATTTTCTCTTTTATCTTTTCGTGTATGAAACTGATAAATTCATTACTAGGTATTTCATTAACGGAATTTGGACTCTACCGTTATCTGGTCAATCCCCCCACCTAAGGAGTCCCAATTCCCCCAGCCATTACTAGGAGCGCTCTGCCAAATATGCCAAAGAGCCTTGTCATTACCCCGAGCGAAGACCTCTAGACGCCCGTCCGCATTCTGTCCTACTTCTAGCAAATCAATCCACCCACCAAGGGAAGCCCAATTATTCCAGCCATTACTAGGAGCACTTTGCCAAATATGCCAAAGAGCCTGATCACTCCCCCGAGCAAAAACTTCTAAGCGTCCATCAGCATTGTGTCCTACAGCAAGCAGATCAATCCAACCGCCGAGAGAGTCCCACTTACTCCAGCCATTATCAGGGGCACTTTGCCAAATATGCCAAAGAGCCTTGTCACTCCCCCGAGCAAAGACCTCTAAGCGCCCATCGGCATTGCGTCCTACAGCAAGCAGATCAATCCAGCTACCAAGGGAAGCCCACTTACTCCAGCCATTATTAGGAGCACTCTGCCAAATATGCCAAAGAGCCTGATCGCTGCCCCGAGCAAAAATTTCTAAGCGCCCATCCGCATTTTTTCCTACGGTTAGCAGATCAATCCAGCCACCAAGGGAGTCCCACTTACTCCAGCCATTATTAGGAGCACTTTGCCAAATATGCCAAAGAGCCTGATCGCTGCCCCGAGCAAAGACCTCTAAGCGCCCATCAGCATTTTTACCTACAGCTAACCTATCGATCCAACCGCCAAGAGAAGCCCAATCACTCCAACGACCATTCGGGGTCAATTCCCAAATATGCCAGAGGGCATTATCTGTACCAATAGCAAAAACCTCTAAGCGTCCATCCGCATTACGAGCTACTACAGGTGAATGAATGGCACCACCTAAGGAGGTCCAGCCACTCCAACCACTTTTACTTGAAGCAACTTGCCAGTTATGCCAAAGAGCTTGATCATTGCCGCGAGCAAAGAAATCTATTCGACTGGCTAAGCCTTTTTCTGTTGCTGACATTATGAACACCATCTTTCAGTAATAGATTGGAAATATTTCCAAAAGTATGTTATTTAGCAAATAAGATTCTTGTTACAAAGGATTAAAAAATAGGTTTTTGTGCATCAAAAATAATAGAATGAGAAAGTCATGAATACGAAGCCGATGTTCCTCTGCTTTGACTGATTCCAATAGAACGTACTCCTAAGCTACTTTGTCAAATAAAAGTAAGAGCGAGTGTTTTCCTAGACAGCTCACTATGAAAACGATCGCTCTTTGTTTGAACAAAATAGTAGTTATGTGTAACAGACTAACTTGTTTTTTTCATTGACAGTCCATATTGAAAAATCAACACGTTAGCCATCAGGACACCTAAAAGTCTTACTCCGCAGATTCCGTCTACGACTGTTATTCTTTGTATCTGTCTAGCTTCATTTCGTATTCATCTCGGCCACTACGATAAAACAGCTCCTTTATGGAAAAGTAAACACAGCCTTATGCAGGGATAAAATCTCCGCCTTAACGTTAAGGTGTTGTTAAGGTTACTGTGATAGGATAACAACGAGGTGGAGAATTGTGGAGAACGCCAAGATCTTACTTGTTGATGATGAAAGATCAATTGTTATAATGCTGGAGAAAGTATTGAGAAATGAAGGCTTTCATCAAATATTTCACGCTTCAACAGCAAAGGAAGCCTTGCAAATGGTTCAGGAGCAGAAACCAGATTTCATTGTGCTTGATGTCATGCTGCCGGACCAAAGCGGGTTTGATATTTGTCCAAAAATCAGGCAGATGTCCCATGCCCATATTTTGTTCGTTACGGCAAGAGCCTCCGATTTGGACATTTTGACGGGATTTGCTACAGGCGGAGATGATTATGTAACAAAACCATTTAATCCATTGGAAATCGCTGCGAGAATTAAGGCTCGCCTGAGACGAGATAATTTATCTATTCCAATCTCAGAGCCAGAGATTACAACATATAGCTACAATTTTGGCAGGTTTATCGTAAACGAAACGGCAGGGGAGCTTATCGTGGAAGGACAGCGGGTCTCGTGTCCGGCACAGGTCTTTCTGTTGCTGCTCTATTTGTGTAAACATCCCAATCGGATATTTTCGAAAGGTCAATTGTATGAAGCGGTATGGGGATTAGATGGTCTAGCAGATGATAACACTGTCATGGTTCATATTCGTAGAATTCGTGAAAAAATTGAGGTTAATCCCAGCGATCCAAAATATCTGGTAACCGTTCGAGGGCTGGGGTACAAACTTGTCAAGGAGAACAGACGTGAGTAGGTTAAAACGAAGGCTAGCTGTACACTTTATGTATCAGTTTTTTTTACTTGCAATCGGAACACTTCTGCTCATCACTGTGGGATTAATTGTACTTGTACAAGAAATCAGTCAGAACGAGATTAAACGGAATTTTCCCGCAGGTGCACTGGACATAATGGTGTCTGATACCATAATTGAAAAAGACAAAGTCCAATTTAATGACTTGTTACTAAAGCAGATACGTGAAAAGGGCATGTGGTTACAAATCGTTAGGGAAGATGGGCGCGTTATTCATTCAGTCAATGTTCCCGAAGGCTTGCCAAACAGCTACCGAATCGATGAGCTGTGGGGGATTCATCAAACAAGTCATTGGAATTCATATACGATATACACAAAGATTTATAACACATTTGATTCACCGTATTTATTTTTACTAGGTAATAGTGAACCAAACAAAGAATTGGCGGCTAAATGGTTTGCCCACTATGCTCATCAAGGAATAGTGGCCACTTCTTCTCTGGCACAGATAGAAAAAGAAGTGAATGATCTAGGTTACCTACATGTTGTCGATCCACAAGGAAATGTTATTCAAACAATTGGCAAAAAAACAGAGAAACAGCAGTATCTTCCTATTGATTTAGTGAAGATGCAGATGGAGCCAGGTTCTTATCCGACGAAAATTGATGTATATTATGACCCTACATCTCTTAATACGTGGGTTCTACATATTACGAAAAAAGACGGAGAGTATCAGAAGCAACCGCTTTTACATGAAATCATTTATACTCTCGTAAAATTATGCGGGGGACTTTTTGCTCTGGCCATTCTTTTTTCCATCTGGCATGGCTATCGTTATGGTCAGCCGTTGCTGTTATTTATTGGCTGGCTGGAGCGAATGGGACAGGGACGCTACGATGAGGTATTGACCAAGAAGGACAGGAAAAATGCGTATCGTAAAAACGGAAAGCTACGCATGCGATATCGACTTTATCAGGAGGTTATTGAGGCTTTTTATCAGATGGCTGAAAAGCTAACAGAGTCGGAGCGGGAGAAAAAACGGTTGGAAAAAACCAGAGAAGAGTGGATGACTGGAATTACTCACGACCTGCGAACACCTCTGACAACCATTCAGGGCTATGGACACATGCTTGAAAGCAAACAGCTTGATTGGACAGAAACGGAATTACAGCAAGTGGGGCATATGATTCGAGAAAAGGCGGATTATATGCGGATCTTAGTAGAGGATTTTTCTCTTTCCTTTCAATTAAAGAACAATGCGGTATCCTTTTTTGTAGAACGGGTGGAGCTAAATGAATTTGTAAGACGGATTATCTTGCAGCATATCAATGACGTAACCATAGAGGAAACCTCATTTACCTACGAAAATAATCCTGAGCCACTGTACATGATGGCTAATCCGAAGTGGTTCACGCGCATGCTGGATAACCTGATTATTAATGCAGTCAAGCATACTCCTCCGGGGACGATGGTTACAGTTATGACGAAGCGCCAGGAGAACAGAGCAATATTAATTGTAAAAGATGAAGGATTAGGGATGGATGAGGAAACGAAAGAAAAGCTATTTGAACGTTATTATCGTGGCACTCATACGGAGGAGAAGACAGAAGGCTCCGGTCTGGGAATGAGTATTGCAAAGGCCATTGCAGAGGGGCATCACGGGACAGTCGAGGTAGAAACAGGAGTAGGCAGGGGTACTGCGATCACCTTATCGTTTCCTTGTGAATAACATCAGTAGGGAGCTTCTCATGCTTGAGGAGAGAATCTTGTGCAAAGCAGAATTATCCAGATGTAAAGCAGGCATTAACAGGCAGTCATCCTGTAGTGGCTGCTTTATTTTATTTTATGGATTAATTCCGATCGGTTTACTTGCCTTTTTTCGTTAAGGTGCTATACTAGAAAACAACTTAACGTTATTCCCGAAATGAAGATCAAAATCGGAGGAGTCGACATGACGAAGCGCTTTGGAATTATTTCTATTATGATGAGTATCCTTTTATTTCTTAGCGGCTGTGCTAGTGAAGGTACAGCACCTCAGCAGGGAGGAGACCAAAGTCAACCTGTAGCCGGGAGCGGCACACCCAAAAATGGGGGAAGCTTGGTAATCGCAGTTGGCGATGATCCTAGCGCACTTAACCCGAACTATGCTGGGGATCGCGTGACCTTAACGATTAATCAATCCTTGTTTGCACCCTTATTTACGATCAATGAGGGGAAGAAAACATTTGTATTGGCTGAGAGCCTGACGCAATCCAAGGATTTTTTAACCTATACGCTAAAACTGCGAGATAACCTGACTTGGCATGATGGGAAAAAGCTGACTGCTGATGATGTAGTCTTTACGCTTGCTAGTATTTTGGATGAAAAGCAACACAGCCCACAACGAAGCTTGTTTGTCTTAGATGGAAAGCCGATTCAGGTGAAAAAAGTTGACGATACAACAGTAGACTTTGTACTTCCTCAGGTCAGTGCAGCTTTTGAAGGAGCTTTGGTTCAGGTTTCCCCTATTCCTAAACATATTTTTGAAAATATAGAGGATATTGAAAAGAGTGAAAAAAACTTCAGTCCAGTCGGTTCTGGTCCGTTCAAATTCAAGGAATATAAACCTGGAGAGTATGTAACCTTAGAACGTTTTGATAACTACTTTGCAGGAAAATCCTATTTAGACACGATCACGTATCGAATTACCAAGGATAGTAACGCTGCGAATTTAGCAATGCAAAATGGCGAAATTCAAATGAAGTTCATCGACCCACAGGACTATAACAAGATGAATGACATGCAGATGTTTACCTTAATTAAATATAATGAAGGTCGATTGGTGTACATGGCTTTTAACCTCAATATTGATGTTTTACAGAAAAAAGAGGTTCGCCAAGCGATTGCCTATGCGATTGATAAAAATGAATTAGTTCATGCAGCGTACTCGTCTCTTGATTATGCTGAACCTGCTTATTCCTTGCTTACTCCTGATGCGCTTTATTATACAAAGGAGTTGCCTACGTATGATTATAATGTGGAGAAAGCTAAGGAATTGCTTAAAAAAGCAGGAGTCAATCAGTTGAAGCTTAGATTGGCCTATGTGAATAACAATAAACCGCAAACCAGCCAAGCGCTCTATCTACAGCAGAAATTGAAAGATATCGGAATTGAAATTGAATTGCAGCCATTAGATCCAGCAGCGTTCTCAAACAAATCTCAGGATATGAAAAACAAAGATTATGACTTGTCCTTTGGCGGCTATATTATGGGCTATGAACCGGATGCTTATAAATCTCTATTTGTTAGTACAGAGCCTTTTAACTATTCGCACTACAATAACAAAGAGTTTGATCAGCTATGGTCCAAGGCCGCTGTAGAGGTTGATACGGCAAAACGTGCTGAGCTGTATAAAAAAATCCAGCAAACAGTAGCAGATGATGTACCAATCTATCCGATTGCATACCCTAAATCCATTATAGCGGTGGATAAAAAATTTGGTGGGTTGCAAGAGGCGGTTACGAAGCCGGTTACCATGTTTGAGGATTTGTCAAAAATTTACGAGCAATAATAATAGTTCAATCATTTATAGGGAACAAGGGAGAAAATAAGCTGATTCGAATCAGCTTATTTTCATTCCCAGAAGCTGTTGTAGGAGGACATTCATGTGTTTTCATTTATAGCAAAACGGATTCTTCAATCCATTCCAATGTTATTTTTTATTTCTATTGTTTGCTTTGCTTTGATAAAGCTGGCTCCCGGTGATCCCCTGCAAGCCTTCATTACTCCCAAAATGAGTCTTGAGGATATCGAACGGATTCGGCATAACATGGGATTAGATCGACCTGGGTATGTTCAGTATTTGATGTGGCTGAAAAATGTGTTTATGGGTGATTTTGGCTATTCACTTATCAATCATCGGCCTGTGCTGACACAGGTAATTGAACGGTTGCCGGCAACAGCAGGGTTAATGGGAGCTTCTATCCTTCTGTCTGTTCTGTTGGCTATTCCATTAGGATTGCTGGCAGGGGCAAATCGAAATAAATGGATTGACAGTATTTTAAATATGTTTTCATATGTAGGCATTTCCATTCCAGCCTTTTGGTTTGCTATGCTTCTGATTTACTTTTTTGCGATTAAACTGCATCTTCTTCCTAGCATGGGAATAAGAACGATCGGAGTGACCTCCACCTGGGATGTTATCAAGCACGGGATTCTTCCCTGTTTGGTTCTTAGTTTTGGGCAATTGTCTGTTTATATGAGATATATTCGTTCCAATACGATTGGACAACTAAAAGAGGATTATGTTCAAATCCAATACGCGTACGGCTCTACCCGATGGCAGATTCTTTTTCGCCATGTGCTAAAAAATGTACTTTTACCGATTATTACCCTTCTGGGGATGTCATTACCTGATTTGATTGCTGGGGCGATTATTACTGAAACGGTATTTTCTTGGCCGGGAATTGGCTCACTTAGTATTAAAGCTGCCTTTGGATTTGATTACCCAATCATTATGGCGATTACCATGTTTACGTCCGTCTTGCTTATCATCGGCAATTTACTGGCAGATATCCTATACAGCGTAGTTGATCCTCGAATCAGGGCATGGAGGTAGCAAGATGAATAGAAGAAGATGGAATAACGTAAAAATGGAATTGTTCTCTAATAAGCTGGGCTTGATCTCGATTATGATTCTGCTTGTTTTTGCCCTTGGCTCCCTATTTGCTTTTTTAGCTCCGTATGATCCTAATCAGATCGTTATTCAGGATCGGCTTCAGGCGATGAGCCAAACGCACTTTTTTGGCACTGATGATTACGGTAGGGATTATTTTTCTCGGGCTCTATATGGTGGGCGAGTCTCTTTACTGGTGGGATTTGCTGCTATGATTATCGCTACCGGACTTGGTACAACAATTGGAGCGATTAGCGGTTATTTTGGAGGTATGGTCGATAGCATCATCATGCGCATCGTAGAGATTTTAATGTCAATTCCATCCTTTTTATTAATGCTGATTCTAAGTGTGTATTTAAAGCCTAGTATTCAAACCGTGATTATTATTATTGGACTTTTGACCTGGATGAATGTAGCTAGACTTGTCCGAGCAGAGACACTATCTGTCAAGGAACGAGAATATGTATTGTACGCCAAGGTGTCGGGACAAAGCTCATTTAAAATGATCTGCTATCACATCATTCCAAGTATCTCTTCTACTATCATTGTGACGGCGACCATCAATATTGCTTCTGCGATCTTGATGGAGTCGGCGCTGAGCTTTCTGGGATTAGGTATTCAACAACCTAATTCATCCTGGGGGAGCATGCTAAACAACGCACAAGGATATATAGGGGAAGCACCCCATCTAGCTCTATTTCCCGGCTTGTTTATTCTGCTTACGGTAATGAGCTTTAATGTCTTAGGGGATGTTTTGCGAGTAGCCTTTGAACCAAAAGCCAATGACGAATAGACATAGAATAACGAATGAAGATGATCAGCTTGGAGTGAGTCATATGACGGAAGTTTTATTGGATGTGAAGAATTTAAGAACGTCCTTCTTCACACGCGCTGGAGAGGTGCAGGCTGTTAGAGGAGTCAGTTTTTCCGTACACAAAGGTGAAATAATTGGGATTGTAGGCGAGTCGGGAAGTGGAAAAAGCGTAACCGCCAAATCCATTCTCTCTTTGATTGCACACCCGGGAAAAATTGTTGGTGGACAGATCAATTTCGGTGAAAAGGATCTGCTTTTAGCGACAGAAAAGGAGCATAAAGCAATTCGTGGGAATCGGATCGCTATGATCTTTCAAGACCCCATGACTTCGCTGAATCCGGTATATAAAATTGGGCGTCAGCTAACGGAAGTAATCATCAGACATCAAAAGGTGAGTAAGTCTGTAGCGAAACAAAAGGCAATCGAAATATTAAAACAGGTAGGCATTTCCTCTGCTGAGGAACGCTTCAACCAATACCCCCATGAATTCAGCGGCGGAATGAGGCAGAGAGTGATGATTGCAATGGCGCTTTCATGTGAACCGGAGCTATTGATCGCCGATGAGCCTACTACCGCATTAGATGTAACGATTCAGGCGCAGATTCTTGATTTAATAAAAGAGCTCGCTAACCAATCAGATACAGCAGTTATGCTGATCACGCATGATTTGGGTGTAGTTGCCCAAGTATGTACAAGAGTAATTGTCATGTACAGCGGTATGGTGATGGAGGAGGGGAAGGTTGAGGATATCTTTTATCGCCCGCAGCATCCTTATACACAGGGGCTTTTGCGTTCCCTGCCGAAACATCATAAGGGGAATAAAGAAAGACTAACTCCCATCGAGGGAACTCCGCCTAGTTTATTAAACCCTACGAATGGCTGTCCATTTGCCGAGCGTTGCCCGCATATGATGGATAAATGTCTGAATCAGATTCCGCCTTCTTATGAATTGGGCTCCGATCAACGGATGAAATGCTGGCTGGGAGAAGAGATCGGGGGGAACAGGTATGAAAACCAAAGACATTTTAGTTGATGTAGAGCATCTCAAAAAATATTATCCAATCCATAAAGGCTTTTTTGGAGGGGTAAAGACATATGTGAAGGCTGTGGACGATGTCAGTTTTCAGATTTATAAGGGAGAAACGTTTGGACTGGTTGGTGAGTCCGGCTGTGGTAAATCTACAACAGGACGCAGTATCGTTCGACTGTTCGATGTGACTGAAGGGAAAATACTGTTTGATGGACATGATGTTGCAAAAATGAACGAACAACAGCTTAAGCCATTCCGCAAACGAATGCAAACGATTTTTCAGGACCCGTATTCTTCTTTAAATCCAGGTATGACTGTCTTTGAGCTGATCAGTGAACCTATGAATATCCATGAATCGCTCGGGGCAAATGAGCGCAAGGAAATCATTTCGGCTCTCTTGGAGCGTGTAGGTTTAAAGAAAGAACATCTGGAGCGTTACCCGCATGAATTTAGCGGTGGGCAAAGACAAAGGGTTAGTATTGCTCGATCTCTTGCTGTGAAGCCGGAGTTTATTATGTGCGATGAACCAATCTCAGCACTGGATGTATCTGTTAAAGCACAAGTGGTCAATATGCTAGAGGATTTGCAAAATGAACTGGGGTTGACCTATCTGTTCATCGCCCATGATCTATCGATGGTCCGTCATATTTCAGATCGCATTGGAGTGATGTACTTAGGTCAATTGGTAGAAGTAGCTGAGAGTGGCGAGCTATATGAGCATCCGGCACATCCTTATACACAAGCACTGCTTTCCTCTATACCGGTAGCTGATCCGAACCTGCGCGATCAAAATCGTATCATGATGAAAGGTGACATTCCAAGCCCGTTGTCAACCATTCGCGGCTGTAAGTTCCAATCGAGATGTCCTTATGCATCGTCATGCTGTGCAGAAGAGCAGCCAAAGCTAGTATCGATTAGCGCGGGTCATCAGGTTGCCTGTCATTTATTCAGTGAATAAGTCAAAAATCGAGAGGGTATTCCACAATGTCTCTAGTAAAGCTTTCGCAAAATGAAGCACTGATGATTGAAGTCCTTCGAGCAAAGGGTGTGACAGATGAAGAATTATTGGATGCTTTAAAAAAGGAAGATATCAGCGATTTTCAGCAATGTAGCGATGACTTCGACTTTTCTCATCTGCTCGATTTTTCCAGACAAAACTGGAATGAGCTTGAACAAGCAGTCAGAGAAGGATATCAGATTAAATTTAATACAATCAATGGGATTAAATATCTGATCTCTGTAAGACTAAACCAAGTAGCTGACCGTGATTATCAAAACAAGGGAGAATATCTATCGGAAATTAAGCTGAAAGAAGCGGAAGTCATCTGGCTACAGTCTGTGATCTCTAAGAATTGGACAGTCGTAGAGCAAAAGCAAGATCAACACGCAGAGCTAAAGGTCGTCCAAATCGAATTGGTTCATTCGTAAGCATAGGAGTATCATACCGTCATTTATTAATGGAAAGTCACCTGTCAGGGTGACTTTTTTGTCGTTTAGCATCACGATCGTATCATTTTCTTTTTTGTCGTACTGGCGTAACACTTCAGCACTACGATATATCTAGTCATTTTTCAACAACGCAGTATGGCTCCTTTTATAAATTCAGCGCCAACAGGTGCTGTTTTTTTATTGACGTTAGAGATTGATTTCGATCTGATAGATCATGTAATGAAGGAACAACTTTCACAAAAATATAAAAACAATTGTGGGTATAATTTTTCTTGATTTTTTATAAGTAACCAAGCTATAATCACAACTGAAAATAATTATCATTTTCAAAGTAAGCTTGTTATACATAAAATTCAAACAAGAATTGGTTTGAGGAGAAGGAATGCTGTTGAATAAGCATGTGATAAAAATAACTACAGCAAGATGGAGTCTATCACTCATCTCGATGCTTTTTCTCTTGGTGCTTGTCGGCTTACTTGTTTCTATGTTCATAGCCATCTCATTTGGAGCAAAGGATTTGACACTAGAAACGGTATGGACGGCTGTTACTTCCTATAATTCAGAGCTGACAACACATCAAATTATTCACGAAATGCGGTTACCGCGTGTGATTGGGGCTGCTGTTGTCGGAGCAGCGTTCGCAGTTGCTGGGGCGTTGATGCAGGGAGTTACACGTAACCCGCTAGCTGATGCAGGGATTTTGGGGATTAATGCAGGTGCTACGTTTGTTGTAGCGCTCAGCTTTGCATTCTTTCCAAATTTGACCTACTCAAGCTTGATGGTTCTTTCATTTCTAGGAGCCGTGCTTAGTACCTTACTCATCTTTTTATTGGGATCGAGGGCAACTGGAGGGTTAACACCATTGCGTCTAACGATCGCCGGAGCGGTTGTTGCAGCTTTTCTACATTCACTCAGTTCAGGAATCGCTATTTATTATGATTTAAGTCAAGATTTAGCCTTTTGGTATGCCGGTGGTGTCTCTGGAGTGAGATGGTCTCATCTTAAGATACTGGTGCCGGTTATCCTGATTGCCATTTTGTTTGCTTTTTTATTGGGGCGTTCTGTTTCGTTACTTTCATTGGGCGACGAGGTGGCAGATAATTTAGGCGCTCATACAAAGCGTATTCGGTTATTTGGAATGGCGCTTGCTGTATTGCTTGCTGGTGTGTCTGTGTCTGCTGTTGGTTCCATTGGATTTGTCGGATTAGTCATTCCGCATATTTCCCGAAAGCTAGTAGGAGTTACTTATCGACTTATTATTCCAATGTCAGCTTTATTAGGGGCAATTCTGCTGGTGTTAGCTGACTTGGGAGCAAGGACAATAAATCCGCCTAGAGAGTTAGCGATAGGCGTAATGGTGGCACTTGTCGGTGTTCCTTTCTTTCTTTACCTTGCCCGCAAAGAAGGGAGGAGCTTATAAATGGAACAGCGCATTTTCAAAAGAGACAGGCGAGCCGGATTGGTCGGAATCATTCTAGTGCTTATTAGCTTGGTTACCATTCTTATCAGTCTTAATACAGGCTCTATCCGACTTGCTCCGTTAACTGTTTTCCAAGCCTTTATAGGCAATGGCAGTCAAGAGGATATGATGGTTTTATTTGAATACCGCCTGCCGCGTATTGTTGTCACCATGCTTGCTGGAGTGGGCTTAGGAGTTTCGGGAGCTATACTGCAAGGGGTATCCCGTAATTCATTGGCAGATCCGGGGATTTTGGGTCTGCATGCAGGTGCTGCTTTTGGCTTGATGATCTTTGTTAGTTTTTTTGAATCCCTAAAAGGGTCTCAAGCTTTATTGATCCCGCTGTTTACCTTTTTAGGTGGTGTAGTGACTGCGGTACTGATCATCCTCCTAGCTTATGATCGACATAAAGGGTTGCTGCCGATTCGCCTCATACTGGTTGGCATTGCCATTACAGCAGGCTTCAGTGCAATTACGCTGTTTCTGTCACTTGCCTTAGATGAAACAATATATGCATTCACTTCTAGATGGCTGGTTGGTAACGTATGGGGACGAGATTGGATCAATGTAGTGGCTCTTCTGCCATGGATTCTGATCTTTACACCATATGCATTCACCCAATCAAAAGCACTGAATGCTTTCTCACTTGGGGATGAAGTGGCGATGGGGATTGGAACTGCCGTGAACCGTAAACGCTTCTTATTACTGATAACCGCGGTAGCCTTATCATGCGCCAGCGTTTCGATGGTGGGAGGAATCGGTTTTATTGGGTTAGTTGCTCCTCATTTAGCGCGTCGACTGGTTGGACCGTTGTATCAGCATTTGCTACCAATAGCGGGTCTTATTGGCTTGGTCATTCTAGTGATTGCAGATACGGTTGGTCGTGCTATTTTTCAACCAAATGCGATTCCAGCCGGAGTAGTAGTGGCTGCTGTAGGTGCCCCCTATTTTTTATATGTATTAGGTAAAACAAAATAAATCATTTTCAAAAGGAGAAAAAATGAAAGAGAAACTACTGATTCTAATGTGCATCCTCACTATTTTTGTATTGTCTGCTTGTGGACAAAGCACGCCACAGTCAAATACAGAGTCGACAAAAGGGCAAACAGTCGAGCAATCGGCAGATAAGAAAGAGCCCCGTATTGCCTCCATGTCCATCCATTTGACAAATAACCTGCTTGCATTAGGCATTACGCCAGTTGGTTCTGTAATTGGTGGTGATTTAAAATCCTTCCTGCCTCACGTAGCTGATCGTCTGAAGGATACGAAACCATTAGGAGTAGTAGCAGACCCTGATATGGAAGCTCTATTAGCATTAAAACCAGATGTAATTTATGTAGATCAACAATATGCCGGAAAAGATTTATCTAAGTATGAAAAAATTGCAAAAACACATTCATTTAACCTAGATGATGGTACATGGCGAGATACGTTGAAAAAAGTAGGAAAGCTTGTAAACAAAGAGCAGCAGGCGGAAGCCTTTATTAAGGATTACGAAGCACAGGCAGAGCGTGTGAAAAAGCTTGTACAGAGCAAAATCGGTGATGGAACCGTGATGGGAATACGTGTAACGGGGAAAGAGCTACGCGTATTTAGCACAAGAAGACCAATGGGACCCCTTTTATATGAGGATTTAGGCTTGAAGCCTGCGAAGGGTGTAGAGAAGCTAAATAAAAAGAAAGCTTTTGAAGTGATTTCACAAGAGGTCCTTCCTGATTTTGATGCAGATGCCATCTTTGTTATTGTGAACAATAGAGGTGGGGCCGACAAGATGTTTGAGCAATTACAGAGCAATCCGATCTGGAAAGATTTAAAGGCCGTGAAAGCAAATCACGTCTACATGATTCCAGAACAACCGTGGCTAGATTACTCAGCACTTGGGGCAAAAATGGCATTGGATCATGCTGAAAAAATCTTTAGTAAATAGACAACAACCAAAAAGTCATGCGATTCTTGCGCATGGCTTTTTGCTTATTGAAAAAGAGGAATGGAAAAATTTTTGTGGAAGTAAATGGTAACGAAGTATCTATACAGCGAATGATGGATGGCATTAATAGGGAAATCAAAAAATAAAATGGAATGTGCCTCATTTTTCTATAAAAAGGGTTGGTCACAGGTAACACCTTTGCCAAAAATCGGACAGTCCGCAATAACATTCAGAGGGATTTGTTATTTTTTATAGAATTAGTTGGTATTGATTTCTATTTCAAGGAAATGTAACACCGAACAACCTGTGAGAACAGAATAAGCATACTTTAAGAGGAGAAACACGCATGAACAAACGACGACTCATTATTACTTGTGGCTCAATCGTAGCTTTCTTTTTTATTGCGATCATTGCCGCCAGTAGCTATTTTTATCAGATCAGCATCAGTCGTGATGGTCAGGTCACGCTGTATTCTGGTGAGCAGGAGGCTGCTACTACCCCTGTAGATGCAGAAGTGGAACGGGATAAAATCAGTGTAGAGGAATGGTACAAAAATCAGGAAAAGGGCAGTTTAGAGCAAACGTCCTTTGACGGATTAAAGCTAAAAGCCACTTACATACCAAGTGATCAACCTAGCGACAAGGCAGTTATTTTAGCTCATGGCTATCGCCGTAAAGGGGAAGACATGAAAAGCTACGCAAAATTCTATCATGACTTAGGCTTTCAAGTGCTAATGCCGGATGCCCGTGGCCATGGGAATAGTGAAGGCGACTATGTCGGATACGGCTGGCATGATCGTAAGGACTATCTAGGGTGGATTAAAATGCTAACGAAACAGGCAAAAGTAGAGCATATCTTCTTACATGGAGTCTCAATGGGTGGAGCAACAGTCTTAATGACTAGCGGCGAGGAGCTGCCACCTGAGGTGAAAGGGATTATTGAGGATAGTGGATTCACATCTATGACCGAGGAATTGGCTTATCAGTTGAAGCATTTATATCAGTTGCCGACTTTCCCACTTATGCAAACAACGAGTTGGACGACTAAGCTACGGGCAGGTTATTCGTTTGCAGAAGTTTCTCCTATTGAACAAGTGAAGAAGAATACTCGACCGTTATTTATCATCCACGGCGATCAGGATAAGCTGGTGCCAACAGAGATGGCTTATCGAATCTTTGACGCAGCACAAGGAGAAAAACAGATCTGGATAGTGCCTGGAGCAGGACACACGAAATCATTTACCGTAGCAAAAGAAGAGTATCAAAAGCGTATAAAGAATTTTATTGAACAGGCACTTTAGGCAAATGTTTATGTGACGTGGCATTCCGTTAGCAAAAAATAAAAATAAATGTAGAGCATCTGTTTATAGCGTTATTGCTGTGACAGATGCTTTTTTGTTTGGTACATTGCCTTTTCTATTACATAGAATATGAAAAACACAACTAGAGGAGGGTGCCTCATGATGTGGGAGGAATCGGATGTTTTAGAGGCGGCACGGCAATATTTGCCGGATGATGCGGAGGTTTTGCCAATGATAAAGCCTCAACATTCATCTTATGTTCGTACAATTGACACGGGCAAAAAAGGCAATCCAAGCGTTGCTGTTGCGTATAGATGGTCTGGGGGAATTTCACTGGTGATGCTCAAGCGAGACTGTGCTGGTTGGCAGGCAGTTTTTGAAGATACGGCTCATCCGCTCTATTGGTACTATCTGGCTGAAGCTCAATTGCAGGAAAATTTACCCGCTAAGGCTATTGAATCTATAGGAGCAGGTATCCGAGTCAAATCATCAGCTATCTATGCACCAAAATGGAATGAGTTAATTAAAACGATTCGTATACAAATAACACAAAAGTTAGTTGCTCTCTATCCGGCATCCATGAGTACGAGGGAAGGAGTGAAATGGGGCTACATTAATGAGCGCGGACAGTTTCTAATCATCCCCCAATTTGTATACGCCCTTCCCTTTGAAAAGAACGGGCTTGCTGTTGTAACGGTCGCAAATGGTACCGGATTAATCAATGAACAAGCTCAGTACATTGTAAAGCCTATTTACAATTCAATTAGCTCGTTTACGGAAGGTCGGGCAACTGTAATCGATGACAAGGGCTTTTGGGTGATAGATGACAAGGGAACAGTGTTGAGCGATAAACCCCACTCTTTTATTGGAACGTACCAAGATGGAAGGGCAGTATTTGCTGATTCAAATGAGCAGGGGTATCGATACGGCTATCTTAATTTGGAAGGGAAGGTTGTGATACCTAATAAATATGAAGAAGCCAATGATTTCATTGACGGGAAGGCAGTTGTCAAAATCAAAGAGAATCAATATGCGCTTTTAGGCCGTAATGGGGAGGTATTACATACGTATCCTTACCATACTGTAGGGCCGTTGAGCGATGGATTAATGGCTGTTCAACATAAAGAAAAAGAGCCGTTTGGCTATATGGATGAACAAGGAAAAGTAATCATCGAGCCGAAATTTACTTCAGCACAGGCATTCAAAGGAGGTCGTGCTGTAGTTAATACATCGGTGGATGATTTCGTGCTTACATTGGGGCTGATTGATAAAACAGGAGCATTCAAAATTAAGCCGGAGTACAGTGATATTGAGATGCTAGGGGAAGACCGGGTAGCAGTAGGCATTCTAAAGGACAGCAAAGCACCATACATGGGTTCTACATATGCAATTGCTGATAAGGATGGGCGTTTTTTTACAGAATTCGTGTTTAATAAAGTAGAGAAATATCAGGATGGGATAGCCTCAGCGACTAATGAACAGTCTACCTTCTTTATCGATCGTTTTGGAGAGATCATGAAGAATCTCCCCATTCTTAAAGGGAATGGAACGCTTAGTAAGATAGGAAACGTAATTAGGGCTGATGTGAACCAGCGAGTAAGCTATTATCAACCAAATGGCACATTGATTTACGCACAAAATACGGTTATTCCACTTACCAAGCAATACCGGGTCAAAGAGGAGATGTACCATCCTAACAAGGATTATCTCGTCTACTATCCGCAAATAGAAGGAATGGCTACCAGCACGATTCAGGAACAAGTAAACAAGCGTTTAAAAGATTTATCTCAAGTCAAGCCGATCGATCCGAATGTCCAGTTAGATTATAATTATTTCGGTGACTTCTCTGTTGATTTCTTCAATAATCAGCTTGTGCAATTAAAGCTACAGGGTTATAACTATCCGTTTGGAGCTGCACATGGAATGCCTACACAGATATATACTCCAATTGATTTGGTGACGGGGCAATTCTATAAGCTACAGGATTTATTCAAACCTAGTAGTGACTATGTAAAGATTTTAAGTTACATTATCGGCCAAATGATCAAGACAGACCCACAATACTCCTATGTTTTTCCTAATGCCTTCAAAGGAATCGCGCCGGACCAGCCCTTTTATGTGCATGAGGACGCTTTGTATATTTATTTTCCTCCCTATGAAATCGCACCTTATGCTGCAGGCTTTCCTACTTTTCGGATTCCATTTAAAGAGATTATGCCTATTATTAATACACAGGGAGCGTTTTGGAAGGCATTCCATTAACAAGCTAGATACGAAAAGCCGCAATTCATGTTTTTTGAGTTGTGGCCTTTTTGTATGTGCGAAAAATATTTGTATGATCTTCTGATTCTTGACTACTAAGGCTCGTACTTTTATACATATGTTTTAGATAAGTGTTTATTTTTCAGGAATAGGATGTCAGGTATGTGAATACATCAAAAGGGACGGATGCATGTATCAGATCATTTACACGAAGTTACATAACAGGAGAGGCGTAAGGAATTAGGATAGATCATTTTTAATAGAGGAGGGAAATATTCATGACAGAGTGGAGGGCTTTTGAAGAAAATGCATTGTACCCTGATTGTCATGCGAGGTACTATTTCTATCCGTTTGTAGTTGATCCTGACGTAGAGATCATTATCGAGGGAGAATATCCTTGTTCACGTTATATGTCTTATACAGTTTACGGCTACAATCTGCAAGTGATTGCAACCGCGTTTGATCAAATGCTAATCCCCAATGATGGATGTGTAAATACGTTTGAGCCATATGCGAATTGGCAAGCTACAAATCGCAGCTATACACTCAAGCTTCAGTTCATACCACCACCTCAATATGTATGCCCTTTTGTTCCTGGGGTAGGCAATAATATATTTTTTGTTGGCGCACTGCCAAATGGCCAGCCTAATTCGTGGGGGATTCTAGTTTATCGTATATATGTAGCAAGTGAAGGAGGAGACGAGGCAGGGGGAGCTTTACCGAAAATCACCTATCGGCGCATACGAGATGGCAAACGTCTCAGAATAAAAAATTCGAAGCCATTTGATATGAAAGCTATTTTACAACAAAGCAATCAAGCATGCTGCATGCCGTCTAATCCAATAGCAAATCGAACAGGAGCTTTGCCGCCAAATACTAATGGGCTCACCTGGACTCGTCCATCTTACAAGCAAAATCTCGTTTTACTAGGTAACCCACAGGGAGGTTATATATATGCCCCGCTTTATTCCTCGCCTACTCAGTATTTGTGTTTGAGATGGAAGGCCCCCACATTCCCTGATACGTACCATAATCAGCCCATTACAGGACTAGAAAATATGCGATATTGGAGCATGTCCTTTGTCTCCAAGGTTGGGACTGCTACTATTTGTACGGTGGCTGATTATCAAACCGTATTGGACGAACAAGGATTTGCTACATTGGTAGTAGGATTCGGAGCTCCGCGTCCCGCCTTTGCCATTCCTGAGCATGGGTACACTTGGATTGATTTAGGCAATCAGCCAGTAAAAGGTGTCATTTATCGCAATATGGTGGTATCTGCATGTTTTACTTGCACAGCAGTAAATATCCCCTTTGGTCAACAGGTTTCTATGCAGATGGGAGAGTATTTACCAGTGGGACAATATATTTCAGGAAACTAAGGGAACATTCTGCATTCAAAGTTTATTTCCTTTGAGTGTAAATTCTATAAGGGAAAGTGATACAGGAAATTCCAATCAATGTGAAGAACAGTATAGATATTGAAAAAAATTCTAGAAAAAGGAGGTGCACCTATGAATATACATGCAGTCAGGACAGAATTAATTGAGACGGTAGATGGTTTGTCAGATACAGAACTCAATCAAAGAGCAATGGAGGGTGTCTGGACGATAGGACAGGTACTGGAGCATTTGTATCTGACCGAAAAAGCGGTAGCTTACCATGTGAGGAAGGCGCTACATAATGAGGATGTACAAATAGATCCAAAGCCCATTTCCTTCATACTGGATCGTAACAACAAAGCGCAAGCTCCCGCTCCTTATGAACCAACAGATGAACCTAAACATCTACAGGACTTACTCCTGAAGTTGGAATCTACTCGTACCTCTTTGTTGGGCGCTTGCGAAGATAAAGAGAGTTCTCAGCTTGCCAAAAAAGGATTTACTCATCCAGCATTTGGGCTTCTAGACATAAATCAATGGATTGAATTTGTTGGACTTCATGAACAAAGACACCTAGAGCAAATTAAAGAAATCAAGGATCACTTATCGGTGTAGCTAGCTAGATTTGGTGTTTCTGCTGGCGCTTGTCTAATGAAAACCCGTAAAAAGGAAAAACAGACTGCCAATCCGGTATCTGTTTTTTTTATATTCCTCTTTACAAACCGACCGGCGGTTTGTAAAATGATAACAGGAAATAATGGTAAAGGAGAAAGTGCTTATGACACAACAGAATCACGCCGTGTCCACTTTTCAGCTACTAGTAGCAACTACGGAGGATCTCATTCGTGAACGGGGATGCCGGCAAACTACCCTACAAGAGATTATGAACAGAACCAAATTGTCAAAAGGAGCCATTTACCATTATGTGCAAAGTAAGGATGAGCTATTTGCTTATATTTTGCAAACGAAAATGGAAAAGGTAAACGAGCAGTTTCAGCACCAAGTGGAAATTGCCAAACGTGGAGAATTACATGATCCACTAAAAGCCATCATTGATGGTTTTACTGAGTTGCTACAGGGAGAAAAAGAAGTCTCCAGTCAAATTTTTATATATCTCCTTAGCCAAAAGGAAAATAAAGGTATTTCTACTTTATTGAACCGATTTCACCAATTTTCTGTTGATATGCAAATGAAGTGGCTTCAATGCGGACAGGAAGCGGATGCTATTTCCCCAAATATCGATCCACGGAAAATGGCTCATTTTTTTATGACAAATATGTATGGGAGCATAATTGCAAAAGAAATGGGTGTTGATCTATTTTTGGCTGATGATTTATACCTTATTATGAATGATTTATTGCAAAACAAATAAAGAAGCAAGTGAAAAATACTAGGAATAGCAGGAGGTCAACTACTGATCTCCGTCTGCTTGACCTACTGGGAAAGGAACTTTTGCAAATGATCCAAGTATGGAACACGATCCTTCTGCCTTGAGCCAATAAAGAGAAAGTATTGTAGTCCAATCCAAAGAAACAATCATGAGAACGAGCATAGGAGTTCTTTATTTTTTATCGAATACAAACCGCCAGTCGGTATGTTAATAGGAGTGTTTAGCTTATATGAAAGCAAGATCAACAAAGACGCGCAATTTTAAAATCATCCTTACTATTATTCTAGTGGTGGCCATCTCAATTATTTGGTACTACAGCTACAAAAATTACTATTACGTAACAACTGAAGATGCTCAGGTTACAGGGGAAATCTATAAAATAGCAGCTAAGGTACCAGGAAAGATAGAACAATTCAGTTTGGAAGAGGGTACGCAGGTTCGCATGAATCAGGTAGTTTCCAGGCTCGAACAAGTAAATGCCAATAATATTTCTTCTTTAGAAAACATGATTGTACGATCTCCAATCGATGGTGTCATTATTCAAAAGCTTGCTAATCAAGGGGAGATTGTAGGCGCTGGTAATCCGTTAGCCCTTGTAATGAACAAAGCCACCTTATATATTCAGGCCAATATAGAAGAAACCAAAGCAGGCTATGTTAAAGCTGGGCAGCCGGTGGAGATTCGCTTAGATATGTTTCCCGGTCATGTGTATCAAGGCAAGGTTGAATATGTCGGAGAGGCGACGCAGTCCACATTTTCTTTGCTTCCTCGAACGAATGCAGGGGGCAGTTTTACCAAGGTCACACAACGTATTCCGGTTAAAATCAGCTTTGTTCAACAAGCTTTTCATTTTACGCCTGGAAGTAATGCTACGGTCACGATTCTTGTGAGATAGGAGAGAAATCATGAGTAGAACGAAACAACGTTATCTAGACCAAGCGCATTCTTCTTCCCAGAGCTTTTGGCCCGCTGTATTTGCTATTGTGCTAGGCACATTTATGGCGGTATTGGATACCAGTATTGTTAATGTGGCGATCCCAGAAATGATGAATGTTTTTGGAGTCTCTACGGACGAGATTCAATGGGTTGTTACGATTTATACGCTTACGATGGCAGCTATCATTCCCCTCTCAGGATATGTAGGCGCTCGTTATGGCATGAAGGTGAGCTATCTTGTCAGCCTGCTCCTGTTTACGTTAGGTTCGTTATTTTGTGGATTGGCATGGAGCAATGAAAGCATGATTGCAGCAAGAATTGTTCAAGCCATGGGCGGTGGCTTGATGATGACAATTGGACAGTCGATGATTCAATATGTTGTACCTGTGGAAAAAATGGGTCCGGCAATGGGGGTATTTGGCATCTCGGTATTTGTCGCGCCAGCAATCGGACCTAGCTTAAGTGGCTATTTTGTAGAATATTTGGATTGGCGATTGATTTTTACTGTGAATATTCCATTTGGATTACTGGCTCTTTATTTAGTCTGGCGCTTTTTACCAGAGACAAGAGCAGAAGGAGGGCACCGCTTTGATTTACTGGGGTTTGTGTACGCGAGTGTATTTCTTGTTGCGACCTTGTTAGCCTTTACTAAGGGAGAGCAGGAGGGATGGGGTTCCTTTTATATCGTTTCCTTATTTTTGTCAGCATTAGTGAGTGGTGTTCTCTTTATTCAGAGAGAGCTATCGACATCGGAGCCTTTAGTGGATATCCGTTTGTTTGGTAATCGAGATTTTACATTAGGTGTTTTGGTTAACAGCTTGATCATGGCAGCCAATTTTAGTGTTATTTATCTCTTGCCTATTTATTCGGAAAACATGCTAGGAAAAACAGCAATGGAAACAGGCCTTCTCCTACTGCCTCAAGCGATTGCATCTGGTATTGTGACGCCGCTAAGTGGAATGCTGGCGCCTAAATGGGGAGTAAAGCCTTTTATAATTAGTGGCATTGCACTATGTATCCTATCTGGGATCGGCATCGCTCAGATCGATCTACATACGGATATGAGCTATATGACATGGTTACTGGTACTCAGGGGTGTAGGAATGGGTTTATGCTTAATGACCTCTATGCAGATTCCTCTGTTAGCTATTACGGATCAAAGCAGGATATCGGCAGGCTCTGTCATTACTAATGTTTCTCGACAAATGGCTATCTCAATTGGCATCGCTGGCTTAATTAGCTATTTTTATCAGCGCGGTGCTACATATACGGCTCATTTATCAGAAACGGTTACATATAAAAGCGTGTCAACCAGCGAGACACTACAGCAATTTATACAAATGTTTAGCCATAAAGGATTTTCGAGCATGGAGGCACAGAGTATGTCTTTGGGATTAATGGGGCAATTGGTTCAAAAATATGCTACTATTCAGGCTTTGCAGGATAGCTTGGCGATGGCAGTGCTCGCATTCGCGGTAGCTCTTGTATTGATTTTTTTGGTACGGGAAAAGAAAATGCCTTAGAGCAGATTTCACCCATCGCAGATAGCGGTTCCCATACATTTATGGTCAAGGTGCTACTGGATCATGCTGAATTACGTTTGCGGCCTGGAATGACGGGTTAGTAACATTCACGGAAGATACGAAATAAGAATGCACAAAGAAGGGGAGAGAAGATGATGAATAAAGTACAAAATGGTCGATTCGCAGCATCAGGGGGCAAATCCTTCGTGGTGTTTTACATTGGAATGCGCATCAATAAATGGTGGGCCGTTCATAAATGGATCCCTGTCTTTCTCGCAATGGTGAAGATGCTTAAAGAGCTATACCAGCACCCAGAATTAGGGTTTATAGGAGCAGAAAATTGTTGGAATGGTAGAACAATCGGTCTCATACAGTACTGGGATTCCTATGATCAGCTAGAAAGCTATGCCCATGGTGGCTATCATCTAAAGGCTTGGAAGGATTTTCAGCGCAAAATAGGTTCAGATGGAAGTGTAGGTATTTTTCACGAAACCTATAGCATGGAACCCTCCAAGTATGAGGCAATTTACGCGAATATGCCGTTGTTCGGACTAGCCAAAGCGATTGGTCAGGTCCCTGCCACTGGTAAATATCAAAGCTCTCGAAAAAGATTAACAGCAAACCCTTCAGAAGAGAAAGCAGAATGAAGAAGGGGGCAAGGCTTCTTCTAGGATATGTGGGCAACAAGCTGGTGTAAAATCAGCTTGTTATTTTTTAAAAAAATATTGACAATGAGAATCAGTATCAATATTATGTAAGTGATAATAATTTTCATTTAAGGATTAGAAATATAGATATAAGGGAGAGATCTCCGTGAGCAAAATTGGAATGATATATGCGAGCATGACAGGAAACACCGAGGAAATGGCAGAACTGATTGCGGAAAGCATTCGCGAACAAGGGCTAGAAATTGAAGTAAAAGAGGTATGGAATGCGAAAGCTGCTGACTTGGTTGAATATGATGCAATCCTGTTAGGGGCATACACTTGGGGCGACGGAGATCTGCCGGATGAATTCCTCGACTTTTACGATGAAATGGACGGACTTGATCTTAGCGGCAAGAAAGCAGCTGTATTCGGCTCTGGCGATACGAGCTATCCAATGTTTGGAGAGGCTGTAGAGACACTGACTAAGAAGCTGCAATCCTTAGGAGCAGAAATTGTAGTAGAGGGCTTGAAGATCGAGCTTTCACCTGGAGATAAGGAAATTGAGGAATGCAAAGAGTTTGGCGCTACCTTTGCCCAGAAGCTAGGATAATGAATAGCTCGGATACGAGTACCTTTTACGAATAAAGATAGGGATAAATGATAAAGAAGCCAGAAGATGAAACAGGTAATTTCTGTTCATATCTGGTTTCTTGTTCTGTTCAGTTTTCTGTTTCCTTTTGTTTAAAGGCCGACCATCATGCAAAAAGCCCCGGAGAAAGCCTCCGGGACCGATTGAATAAGAATTCTTGGTTATTTAGCTTATTGCTTGTCGTAGGTAACTTTATTCGTTTTACCTTTACCTTTGAATTCCCACAAGTCATCTTTACCATCAGTGTCATAGATTGTTCCATCAATGTCAGCATCTTTAAACTCATCCCAGATGTCATCGCAGATATCTTTGATGAATTTTTTGATTTCTGAATCACTTAGGTCTTCATATTTACTCTTATAATCATCAAGGTCAACCTTAATGGTTACGTCGATATCATCCTCGTCACCTTTTAGAGTGATATCCCATTCGATTTTTTTCCATTTACCATAATCATCGTTTAGATTGTCCTCTAGATCATCTACATCATCTTTTTTGCTCTTTTTCTTTTTATCTTTATCCTTCTTATCTAATTGATCTCTATAGTAGGTAACGTCTTTTTCTAACGTAGAGATTTTAGAATCTTTGGCAGCAAGCTCTGCTTGTAGCTGTGCAATCTTAGGATCTACACGATCTCCTACAGATACTGTAAAGGAAGCTTGATCCCAAGAAACATCCTTGTTAAATACCCCTGCCATCATGCGAAGCGGGATGTATGTAGTACCGTTTACGATGAATGGCTCGGTATCAGTTGGAACTACATAGCCGTTATACTTTACTTTCACATTGTTGTAAGTAGCTTGAATATTTTTTTTCACGACAGCTGCATCAGTTGTAGCAGGCAAAGCCCCGATTAACAAAGCTGAGGACAGCAAAAGTAGCGTTTTCTTTTTAAACATGTCTTTCCCCTCCAGATAGTGGATCAATCTTCTTTTGATACTCATTTGTAAACCTTTTATCCGATAATGAAACGGCAAGTTAGCATGGAATTCTCTCTAAATATAGAACTCCTGAAAATATACGGCTAAGTATCAGAATAGTGCTTATCACGCTTTTTTACAAGAGAAAAAAGTCATACTGTCGTCCCATTTTTCATCTTTTTTCCTGCTAGGTTCGTGTCGTTTTTTTCCATTATTTTAATTAAAAGCTTTTATACTGGGAAAGTTTTTTAGTTAAGATAAAAGTATCCAAAGTAAATAACGGTAATAATTACTAATCTTTCAGTTAATGTAAACTGAAGGAAATTGTCTAAACAGTGATGTAATCCATATATCATAAATGTCTAATAAAGCAGAATACCCTTGTTGAATAGCGAAGAATAGACTTGCAATTGCAAACAAATAAAAAATATACTGAAGATACTCGACAAGGACTGCTGATTAGAAAAAAATGAAAACTAGAAGTAATGTTGCAATTCGTTCAAAAAATATCCACTTTAGAGAAGATCACAGCATTGCGATAAAGTCCAAGATCAACTACTATGGAAAATAACTGTACTTTTGTAAGTAAATAAATAATAGTATGGGTGGTGTCAAGTTGAAAAAACAACACAACAAAAAGACGAAAGCTGGATCAGGTAAAAAAGGACAACCCTCTGATCAATCTTCAAAATGGATCTTTTGGAGTATCGGAATCATAGCTGTTTTAGTAGTAGCGTATCTCTTTCTTATGCCAAAATCAACGCAACTGGCATTGATGGAAGCTACAGATTATGAAGGGCAGCCTTACTTTGGTAAAGAGACTGCCAAAGTTAAAATTGTAGAGTTTGGTGATTATAAATGCCCAGCCTGCAAAACATTTAATGAAGAGCTTGTAAAACAGATTGATAAAGATTTTGTGGAGACTGGAATAGCTCAGTTTTATTTCTTCCAAGATCCATTTCTTGCTGTAGATTCTCACCGAACAGCTTTATTTGCTGAAACGGTTTATGGAGAATTAGGGAATGACCTTTTCTGGAAATTCCATGATTTATTATATAAAAACCAGCCAGAGGACCTTAGTCTGGAAAAACAAGATTATTTTACAGAGGATAAGCTAAAAGGTCTTATCGGTCAAATCGCTGATCAAAAGCAAACGGAAAAGGTTATGCAGGCTTTTACGGCTAAGAAATACCAAGCGGCTGTTGACAAGGATTTGGCTATTGTAAAAAGGCTGGATGTAAGAGGAACCCCAACCTTATACATTAATGGTAAGCGATTTGAGGGAACTACCATGGATGACTTCAAAAAGGCTGTAGAAGAAGCCGCTAACCCTGTTACAGAGGGTAAATAGCGTATGAACAAGCCGTTAGTGTTTTCCTGGATTACTGCAATTATTGCCACAGTTGGCAGCCTTTATTTTAGTGAAGTAATGCATTTTGTCCCGTGTACGCTTTGCTGGTATCAGCGAATCTTAATGTATCCTTTGACAATCCTGTTGGGGATGGCTGTGTATCGCAATGATACCAGTATCTATAGATACATTTTGCCGCTTTCGATTATTGGCATGGTCACTTCGGCTTACCACTATAGTGTACAGAAGGTTCCTTTTATGAAAGGAATGTCCTTCTGTACGCAAGGTGTGCCATGTACAGGTGAGTATATTAATTGGCTCGGCTTCATCACAATACCTTTCTTGGCATTAGTTGCCTTTGTGATGATTACGATTTGTCTGCTTGTAGTGAAAAGAGGGGCAGATACCGAGTAAGGACAAAAGAAGTGAGTTTAGAGCTGGGCAAAAATTTATTGGTAATTTACTAACAAGAGCGGCATAGTGGCCAAATGAAGTGCATAAGCTATTGCAGATAGCAACAGACAAGCAGAGTGTTGGAAGAGAGAATTCCCAGCACTCTGTTTTTTTTATAGGGCAACGTGTACCGATTCATCAGCAAGGCAGTGTTGGGACAGAAGCCGCCTATCTGGTAAAAGCTTTATTTTCTACCTATGGGGCTAAGTAAATTGAATAATAGGGGAATAGTGACATAGCTTCGTCAAAGGGAATGAGTGGTAGAGGATTGCTAACAAATGTTTTTTATTTTAAAATAGTAACAGTGGAAAATATAAAAAATAAAATATTTTCCTTGGTTCCAGAGGGGGTGATCTCAATGCAAAATCGCATTGCAGTGTGTGCGATTGAAGAGGTGAAGCGATATGGTGTCAAATTCACAATGGCAAACGTTGCTCAGCTTGCAGGCGTTAGCACGAAAACCTTATATGGTATTTTTACATCCAAAGAGGAGCTGCTAGCCTACATTATTCAGCAGGATATGCAGCATTATTTCAATAAAGAAACAGAAATCTTACAACATGAGCAGCTGGGACCAATTGAAAAATTAAAGCAGTTGTTCTTCGTGATTCCTAGTGAGCTTATCACGTTTGATTTACGATTCTTAGAAGAATTAAAGAGGTTTTATCCTGAGCAGTGGCAGATTTTTAATACGCTTATGCATGAGGGATGGGACAATATAAGCAGATTTATGGAAGAAGGCATTGCAGAAGGTGTCTTTCGGCCCGTGAATGTGAAGGTTTTCATCCAGATGTTTATAGGTTCCTTACAGCAGATGACCTATCAATCTCCGCTCACACAGCAGCAAATGACAGTGCATGAGGCGCTGGAAGCCATCATGGATATCATGGTGGAGGGTGTAAGAGATAGAGAGAGTGAGTCAGCAAATAGAGAGGAGAGAGCGAAATGAGTTGGGTCTTTTTGGGAGTAGCTATTTTATTAGAGGTTGCAGGCACGACTATGATGAAGCTGTCGAATGGGTTAACGAAGATATGGCCAACCATTCTTATGTTTGTGTTTTATCTGATTTGCTTTTCCTCGTTAAGTTTAGCTTTAAAAAAATTAGAGGTTGGCGTTGTGTATGCAATTTGGTCAGGAATCGGTACCGCATTAATCGCGACCATTGGGATTATTTGGTTTAAGGATAGTCTATCCTTACAGAAGGTGATTGCTATTCTATTGATCATCGCAGGATGTGTTCTTTTAAATTTGCAAGGTGGCTCCCATGGAGCACCAGCAGAAGGAAAGCACAGTGAAGAAACCGAAGTGGTAGCATCTGATAGTAAGAGTGGCTGATACCAGTAAGCAAAAAATGACGTAAAACCATTCAGGCTACAAAGGAGTGCACCAAGAAATGAGACTAGGGGCAGTGGAAGCAGGGGGAACAAAGTTTGTCTGTGCAATCGGAAATGAATTTGGAGAGATTTTGGAGAGAAGTAGCTTTCCAACCACGACTCCGCAAGAAACCTTGGAGCAGGTAATAACCTTTTTTCACCAAAAGAAGCTAGATGCGATTGGAATAGGCTCGTTTGGACCGATTGATCTAAACACAGCTAGTGCTACCTATGGATATGTAAGGAATACGCCAAAGCTCGCTTGGAGAAATTATCACGTGCTTGGTCATATGAAAGAGCATTTTTCTGTTCCGATTGCGTTTGATACAGATGTAAATGCTGCTGCATTGGGTGAGTCTACTTGGGGTGCCGCAAAAGGCTTGGATAGTTGCATCTATATGACAGTAGGTACGGGAATTGGTGTTGGGGCTATTGTTGAAGGAAAGCTATTACACGGTATGTCTCACCCAGAGATGGGACATATCTTGGTAAAACCACACCATCTCGATTCGTTTACAGGTGTGTGTCCGTACCATGGCAACTGTTTAGAGGGCATGGCATCTGGACCAGCTATTGAAAAACGGTGGAATCAAAAGGGAGCAAAATTGCAAGCAAGCACAGAGGTCTGGGAGCTGGAGGCTTATTATTTAGCTCAAGCGTTGATGAATTATGTCCTTATCTTAGCACCTAAAAGGCTCATCATAGGCGGCGGGGTTATGAAGCAGGAGCAGCTATTTCCCCTAGTAAGGCAGCAACTGAGCGAGCTATTACAAGGCTATGTGAGTGAAAATCAGCATTTCTGTAACGACTTGTCAACCTATATTGTTCCACCGGCACTAGGGGATAACGCAGGAGTGTGCGGTGCTCTAGCCTTAGCGAAAAGAAGCTTGGTACAAGGATAACAGCAACCAACAAGGTTTTGATTGAAGATCAATTGATTTTGCATGTATATAAAAAAAGGTAGCTCATTTCGGGCTACCTTTTTTCGTGCTTGTTAGACAGTAACTTCTGTTTCGCGCTTTGTAAATTGTGGAACAGGTGGTGTTTTGCGATTTAACATACGAATGCTTAATGCGGTCAATGCTTCGGCAATAGGGATTGCGAGCCAAATGCCATTTACCCCGAACCATTTTGGCAGGATAAACACCAAAGGAATAACCAGCAAGACACCACGGGTTAAAATAATCCACAGTGATTTGCGTATCTTCTGTATGGCTTGGAAATACTCCCCATATACAAGATTATATCCTAAGAAAAGATAGTTGATAAAAAATAGATTCATTCCGTTCACGGTGATTTGAATCAATTCTTCTGATTGGATGTCAAATAACATGATAAACACATTCGAAAACAAAACGCCAAAAAGTAAGGCGGCGATTCCGAAGCCCCAGCCAGTTTTTACTGTTAAACGTAAGCTAGCTCGCAATCGCTCACTTAATTGAGCACCATAATGGAAGCTGGCAATCGGTTGCAGTGCCGCTCCTACCCCCATGAACAATAACAATAGCATCGCATGAATATAGTTGACGATGGCATAGGCTGCAACCCCCTGTGCCCCCAGATATTTCATGAAAGCCAGATTGTACGCTAAAGTAGTGATCGCGATTGTACTCTCTGCAATAAAGCTAGGAAAGCCGATATTTACGATTTGCCTGATTTCCTTTAACTGAAACCGGAATGCCACAAAACGCAATGTGCTACCTTTCTTCCAAAAGTGGGTAAGTAGCACTAAAAATCCGATAGCAGCCGATAAGATTGTAGCGTAGGCCGCTCCCTTTACACCCATTCCCATCATGAAAATAAAGATATAGTTAAATAGTATGTTCAGAACCGATGTGACGATTAGGCCCATCATCGCTAGCTTGGGGTTTCCATCATTACGGATAAAAATGCTCAGGATGTTTTCTAATACATAAACGATCCCGAAGGTTAACAACACATGTAAATAATCAAGTGCATAAGGCAGGATTGTCTTGTCAGCTCCAAAAATATAGGCTATTTGTTCGATATGTGTTAAGCAAACAGCCATGATGAGGCTAACCAATAGAAGTGCCAGTGCAAAAGATTGGGTAAAAATCTGGCGAGCGTGTGTTACTTCATTTCTTCCCAAGGCAGCCGAGTAGAGAGTAGCTCCACCCATTCCAATCCAAAGAGAGATAGAAAGGAAGATAGAAAAAGCGGGTACGGAGATGTTTACCCCGGCTAATCCTTCTGGTCCCACCCCGCGGCTAACAAATACTCCATCCACAAAAATATTAATCGACATAAGTAACATGCCGAGTACAGAAGGGATGAGATAAGAGATGAATAGCTTTGGCACGGGGGTCTCCCTTAGTTTAATTGCTGCGTCTGTCATAATACGACCTCCTTGTGATAGCTCTTATTGTAAACCTTCAAGCTACTTGAAACTCAAGGGGGCGTAGAAAATTTTTTGTTTGCGAGTCAATAAATTCTGTTGAAATCAGTGATTTATAAGGAGGATAGAGGCTGAATTGGGATTTGAATTTCAGTAATAAATTCATCCGATTCACTGGTGATAGACAAATCTACAATGCCTAGCTCATAGGATTTGTCTGTAATCTCATAATGACACTGTTTGATCGCTGAAAGGAGGCGTTCATATGACTGATCAAGCTGTTCGTAAGGCCCATAATGCATTGTACATGCATACAGACCAGCAGGAATACTGGCATAGCGCTCTTTATCGACGGGGAGATCATCAATCATAATAAATAAACTGTTGTAATCTTGATAGTCTCCTTTGAGGATGGAGGATTTGGACACAGAGGTACCGATATCACCAGCAAATAAGGATACCTCTAAAAGCTGAAGATCGCTTTGCAAGGTATTAAGGTGATATTCAAATTCTTCATCAGAGAGTTCTGCTTCCACGACTATGGAGTGAATATATCGCTTTGGTAACTCTTTAAATACCACGGAATCATCCGGTTTATCTACGCCTTGTTTAATGGTTGTGATCTTACTTTCCAAGCGATTTAACATGTAGACAATTTCCTGTTGTTTTTGTTGAAGAGATGTTCTTTGCTTTTCTAGGATGTCCAAAGCCAAATCGGGTGTACGTTCATCCATAAATCTTTTAATCTCTTGTAGGGGAATCCCTAAATGGCGAAAAAACTTAATAGAAGTCAAAGTAGAAAATTGGTCAATGGTGTAGTAACGGTACTGGGTTTTCTGGTCAATAGTTTTGGGCTGAAAAATGCCCTTTTCATCATAATAGCGAAGCGTTGATTCCGCGATACGATGCATACGAGCCATTTTGCCAATTGTAAAGCGATTTTTCATAACAGATTCCTCCGGTTCGGGTACACGTTTCCTCTTGTGTTCTAGTAATACATTATCTTGTCCTGTTATGCAAAATCAATCAAGTCAAAGAAGCATATAAAAAAGACAGACGAAATGATGAATTTCGCCTGTCTTTATGAGATAACATGGATAGAGGCTTTGTTGCTCCTCTATTTTGAGAGCATTGCTTATCCGATGAATTCTTGTACCCAGTAACCGTTGTAGTATCCTACTCCGATTTTTGTAAAGGAAGAATTCATGATGTTTTCACGGTGTCCGTCGCTGCCCATCCAGTCTTTCATTACTTCTTCAGCAGAACGTTGGCCTTCAGCGATGTTTTCGCCCGCTGTTTGGTAGGAAATCTTATACTGATCCATCATGTTAAATGGAGATCCGAAGGTTGGGCTATCATGGTCGAAATAATTGTTGTCTGCCATGTCTTTTGCTTTGTCTGTTGCCATTTTAGCTAGCTCTGTATCCATGCTAAGTGGTTTCAGACCAGCTTTATCACGTTCTTTGTTTACGATATCTACTACTTCGTTCACCATTGCGCTTGCGTCAGCAGATACGTTTTCTTTTGAAGCTTTATCTTTTCTCTCTTGTTTCATAGAAGGTTTTTTCTGTTTGTCTACAGAAGCTTCATCGGAATCGTCAGCAAATCTGTTTTCAATCTTTGGTGCAGAAGGTGATTTAGTGCCCGAATCTTCAATGTTTTTTAACTTTTGAAAAATGGAGTTGTCCTTATCTTTCGTTTGATTTAATAGGCTATTTAATAGATCTGTAGGAAGGCAATCCTTGGATTTCCCTTGCTTTTGATTAAGTAATTCAGTCAATGAAGCAATATCTTGTTTGGCTGGTAGATTTTTTACCGCGCATACTGGAGAAGCAGCAAATGCAGACGTAGCGACACCACTTACTGCCATTCCTACTGCCAATGCAAATACCGTTTTAGACATCCAATTTTTCTTCATTATTCATCGCTCCTTTTTTTTACCTACGAGGTTAGTTGTCGGGTTCGGATTGAGGATACAACCCTACGCAGCATTTATGTGTGATTCACCCCAGGTGGCTAGCATAAGCCTTACACCATCGGTCATCCCCCGCACTTCTCATGACTTGGGAAGTTTCGGCAAACTCAGAATAACAAAGTTGCAAGCACGGAAAAAGCGGTAGATAACTGGTAAAAGTAGATAAAAATTCCTATTAAAATTTGATGAGAAAAGGAGGAATAAGGAAGAGATCAAGCGGCTAAAGGGATGAAGCTGGATCAAAATGATAGAAAATGAAGGCCATGGTAACAGGTAGTTTTGAAAAAAAACAGCACATTTGTTATGTGGAGGAGGAGAGCGAAGCAAATGAAGCAGGAATAAATTAGGATTAATTGTAAAAAACATCCTCCTATCAAAGTCTACTATAAGACAAGCTGAATGTGGAAAAGTTAAATAGGAGGTTCATTTTAGAGTAAAAATCTGAAAATTGAAAGTATGTAAGAAGAGTGAAGATGGGTACTAGGAGGAAACAAACCTATAACGAATGGTAGATAAATAGAAGAATATCATTTGTTACGATCTAGAAGGAGGGATGACTAATGGTTTTTCAGACCGCAGCATCGTCGGAATACCTAAAACTAGTAGAGGATGTATTTGAACAAGCATATGAATGTATAGTGGTCACTAATCCAGAAGGCATCATTCTAATGATGAATCATACATATCGGAATTTCATCGGGATAGCTAATCCAATCGGCAGACATGTTACTTCAGTCATTGAGAATACGCGCATGCATATAGTAGCTAAGACCGGATTAGCTGAATTGGCTGAGGTTCAACGGATTAACGGCCGTGATATGATAGCGAACCGTGTCCCTATTTATCGGGATGGGAACATGATTGCTGTGCTGGGAACTGTTCTGTTTCAGGATGTACGGCAGCTTCACGCTTTGTCTGCTACTGTCGATCAATTAAAACAAGAATTAGATTACTATAAAGGCGAATTGCAAAGAAAGCTGGGAGCAGTTTATCGTTTTGAACAGATTGTTAGCACCAGCGACTTAATGAATAAATGTAAGGAATTGGCGATGAAGGTTGCTAAAAGCAATACAACTGTACTTATTACGGGAGAGAGCGGGACGGGCAAAGAACTATTTGCGCATGCTATTCATGCGGCAAGTCAGCGAGCGATGGGACCATTTATTCGGGTAAATTGCGCGGCAATCCCAGATAATTTATTGGAGTCCGAGTTGTTTGGATACGAGGAGGGAGCATTTACAGGAGCTCTGCGCAAAGGGAAAAAAGGGAAATTTGAGCTAGCTGATCGAGGTACAATCCTGCTAGATGAGATTGGGGATATGCCACTCGCTCTACAAGCCAAGCTCTTACGCGTTTTGCAAGAAAAAGAAGTAGAGCGAGTCGGAGCAAGTCGACCAATCTCATTAGATGTACGAGTGATTGCTTCTACGAATAAAGATATGTTTGCTTTAATGAAAGCGGGAAAGTTTCGCGAGGATTTATTTTACCGCTTGCACGTTGTTACCCTTACCATACCGCCGCTTCGTGATAGGTTAGAAGACTTGCCGCATTTGGTAGAGAGTATACAAGAGCAACTGATGGAGTCAACGGGGATTGTTGTGAAAGGGATGGATGAAGAGGTATGGGAGCTGTTACGTTATCACCGCTGGCCTGGCAACGTAAGAGAGCTGCGCAATGTATTGGAGCGTGCCATGCATATGATGGAGGGGAGTTGGATTCGGGCCGAGCATATTTTGCTGCCAACATCCACATCAGGAAACCCAATGATACAGAGTAGAGTTCCTATTCTTAAAGATTGGTTAGCAAAGGCTGAACGAGAGGCGTTGCTACGGGCCGTTCAACTAACTGGGGGAAATAAACGGGAGGCAGCAAAACTGCTCGGAATTAGTAAATCCAGCTTTTATCATAAGTGGGAGAGGCTAATTGACAGGCAAATGCAACAAGTGAAGCAGTAAGTCCAATATTTTGGAAGGTGTCCAGAATCTTGGACTTTTTTACATGTGCAAAGATAAGGCTTATGATTCTTATAGAGACGAGCTTATATATTTGTAGGAAGCAAAGAGCGTGCGAATTTATTTCCGAAAATTTGGACTTTAATTCGAGAGCGGTATGTGAAAGCGTTCCGTTGGTAAAAGCATGGGACGCTAAAAAGGCTGTTCGTATCTGTGAGAATTGCTGGAATGATAGTAAAGAACGCGTATTACTGAATGAATGGCATGAATTATGCTTCTCTTGTAAACGACAGACACCATTTTGTCATATGAGAGAGGGGAAGTATTTATGCTGTTAGAGATCGTAGCGATCCTTGTATCTTTGAGTCTACTAATGTTTTTTGCATATCGAGGCTATCCCGTTATCGTATTTGCCCCCATTTTTACTCTGTTGGCTGTCGCTTTATCTGGCTTAGCGTTATTGCCAAGCTATACAGAGACATTCATGAGCAATGCAGCTAATTATATTAAGGCATTTTTCCCCGTCTTTTTATTGGGAGCGATTTTCGGTAAGGTGATGGAATTGAACGGAGCGGCTGGTTCTATCGCACAGACAATTGTCAAAGGATTAGGAGCAAAGCGTGCAGTGTTATCCATTGTATTAGCCTGTGCAATCCTTACCTATGGTGGCGTTTCCTTGTTCGTTGTAGCTTTTGCGGTCTATCCCTTTGCAGCAGCTCTTTTCCGGGAAGCGAATATCCCGAAACGCTTGATTCCGGGGACGATTGCTTTAGGAGCGTTTACATTTACCATGGATGCGTTACCCGGTACACCACAGATTCAAAACATTATCCCAACCAATTACTTTGGGACAGATGCCTATGCGGCTCCGCTAGTAGGAATTGTGGGAGCCTTCCTGATTTTTCTGGGCGGGATGCTGTGGTTGGAAAAACGTCGCAACCAGGCGGCTATAGCGGGAGAGGGATATGGTGACAATCATAAGAATGAGCCAGAAGCAAAAGAAACTGAAAAATATCCTCCTATTGCCTTGGCTATCTTGCCTTTGTTGCTGGTGCTTCTCACTAATTTTCTGTTAAGCAGAGGATTCATTGCGGTCGATAGCTGGTATGATCCGGCTATGCTTAACGAAAAATTTAAGATTGAAAATGTGAAGACGGTAGCTTCTTCATGGGCTTTGATCATTGCGTTGTTAGTAGGGGTTATTTCAGCTTTAGCTATCAATGTAAAAACGGTGCACAGCAAGCTAGCGGCAGGTCTTACAACAGCAGCCATGGGGGCTTTGCTTGCCATCTTTAACACGGCCTCTGAGGTGGGCTTTGGGAACGTGGTAAAGACATTGCCCGGCTTTCAAAGCATTCAGGGTTGGATTTTGGGAGCAAGTGATCATCCATTGGTCTCTGAGGCCTTAGCGGTAAATGTACTGTCTGGAATGACTGGTTCCGCCTCTGGTGGTTTGTCGATTGCCTTGGAGGTAATGGGCAAACAGTATGTAGAGCTAGCAAATGCCGCTAATATTTCCCCAGAACTCCTACATCGGATTGCTTCCATGGCCTCAGGGGGGATGGATACGCTGCCTCATAATGGTGCTGTCATTACATTATTGGCTATCACGGGGCTTACGCATCGTCAGTCCTACAAGGATATTTTTGTTATTACTGTTTTGAAGACAGTAACGGTTTTCCTATTGGCTTTCGTGGTTTCCATTTTCTAATGAGATGAGGGCGGAAAAGGGAAGAAATAAAGGATGTTGCCATGATGATAAGGAAGAGGAGAAATGTCGTATGGGGTTGCTAGATCAAAGAGTAGCATTCATCACTGGGGCTGCGAGCGGTATTGGTTATGAGATGGCTAGGCATTTTGCTAAGGAAGGAGCAATTATTGCCATCGCTGATCTGAATGCAGGAGCTGTTGCTGCGTCGACAGAGAGACTACGTCAGCAGGGGTATAAGGTGATCGGCTTACCCTGTGATGTTTCAAATGAGGAGCAGGTTGCAGCCAGCGTCCAACGAGTTGTCGAAGAGTATGGCAGATTGGAGATTTTAATCAATAATGCTGGTCTACAGCATGTGTCTTCAATTGAGGAATTTCCGACAGAGCGTTTTGAGCTACTGCTAAAGGTCATGCTAGTGGGGCCTTTTCTAGGCATTAAGCATGCTTTCCCTATTATGAAACAGCAGGGATACGGTCGGATTTTAAATATGTCATCCATAAATGGGCTTATCGGATTTGCTGGAAAAGCGGCCTACAACAGTGCCAAGCATGGAGTAATTGGATTGACGAAAGTAGCCGCGTTAGAGGGAGCAGTACATGGGATTACAGTAAATGCCTTGTGTCCCGGCTATGTTGACACTCCTTTAGTACAAAATCAACTGAAGGATTTGGCTATTACTCGTAACGTACCTTTAGAAAAAGTATTGGAGGAAGTCATTTACCCTTTAGTTCCTCAGAAGAGATTGTTGTCCGTTGAGGAGATTGCAGACTATGCCTCTATGCTGGTAAGCGATAGATTAAAGGGAGTGACAGGCATTGCCGCCGCTATTGATGGCGGATATACCGCTCAGTAAAAGAACCATTATGAGCAACTGTAATGAGAAAAAGCAGGTAACAGAAAAGGAGTAGAGAAGTCCTTTGGCTATTACCTGCCTTTCTATCTATTTTCTTATTGGAAAGAAAACGTAATTTCTTCTAAAGCTTCATTAAAATCAACGGTCATGCTTTTATCTTCAATAAACCACATATCATCTTGTTCAAAAAAGAAGGTCATGCCTTCAACCGTACTGGAGAGTGCAATCTCATTCGGTTCGGTTTTAGAAATCCCCATGGAATAGCTTTTATGTAGGCTAGTGCCTCCGCCGTATCGGACGAAAAAGCGAATGAAATCGCCTGATTTAAAGCCCCAGTCTTTTTTGAACCAAGCAAGTGCCTGTGGTGTAATGGTAATGGACATTGAGAGCCACTCCTTCATCATGTCGTCTGGAGATTGGTCGATACAGAAGTATCCTTTTATGTAGCATACCAGATTTTTATTGAAACATGATAGGATATAAGTGTAAAGTCTAAAAAAGTTAGTTAAAAAAATCCAGGCAAACGTGTGAGAAACATCACATACATATACATAGTTATCGAGTAAGATAAGAGTGCACCAAGGAGCTGAATAGAAAAAGATAGCCCCAAGGTGGTTTATAAGGAATTGCTTTTATGCGCTACTTAACATCAATAACAAAAGTTCCTTGTAAACTAGAATGTGAAAAATTTCACTTTCGCTTTATTTTTTTAACGCGTACGTGAAAAAAATTCACTAAATCTGTGGATACAATGCTTTCTTATTTAATAAGGAGGAAGAAACCATGAGCAATGAAGTAAAAGTGCAGGAGCAAGCAAAAGAAGAGGCAGTAAAAACAATGATTGATACCTTGGTCGAGAATGGTAACCAAGCGTTAAAGGACTTTGCTAATTACGATCAGGAGCAAATAGACAGCATTGTAAAAGCAATGGCATTAGCCGGGTTAGATAAACACGTATATTTAGCAAAATTGGCTCATGAGGAAACAGGACGCGGTGTTTTTGAAGATAAGATGATCAAAAACATTTTCTCTACAGAATATATTTATAACAGCATTAAAAAGGATAAAACAGTTGGTCTTATCCGTGAAGATGAGCAGAATGGCATCATCGAAATAGCTGAACCGATTGGGGTAGTAGCAGGGGTTACACCAGTAACAAACCCGACCTCTACCACCATGTTCAAAGCAATCATTTCTATTAAAACACGAAACCCAATTATCTTCGCCTTCCATCCATCTGCACAGAAATCTAGTGCAGAAGCGGCGCGTACATTATATGAAGCAGCAATGAAAGCTGGTGCTCCAAAGAATTGCATTCAGTGGATCGATCAGCCTTCCCTAGAAGCAACCAAACAATTGATGAATCATCCAGGCACAGCTCTTGTATTAGCAACAGGTGGAGCCGGTATGGTGAAATCAGCTTATAGTACAGGGAAGCCGGCACTTGGTGTAGGTCCTGGTAACGTACCTTGCTATATTGAGCGGACTGCGGTAATCGAGCGTGCAGTAAATGATTTGATTTTATCCAAAACATTTGACAATGGTATGATTTGTGCTTCTGAGCAAGCCGTGATTGTTGATGCACCAATCTATGAACGAGTTAAACAACTGATGATCTCTAATAATTGTCACTTTTTGACGGCTGATGAAAAGGCCAAAGTGGAGAAATTGGTCATAAATGAAAATACATGCGCCGTTAATGCGGATATCGTAGGAAAACCAGCGGCGGTTATTGCAGAAATGGCTGGTATACATGTAGATCCGGAAACGAAAATTTTAGTAGCAGAATTGACAGGTGTAGGCCCTGACCATCCATTATCTCGTGAAAAATTAAGTCCTGTTCTTGCATGCTATAAGGTGAAAAATGCGGATGAAGGCTTCCGCCGTGCTGAAGAAATGCTTGAATTCGGCGGCTTGGGACATACAGCGGTTATCCATACAGAAGACGATGATCTTATGGAAGCATTCGGAATGAGAATGAAAGCTTGCCGTATCGTAGTGAATGCTCCATCTTCTCAAGGTGCAATCGGGGATATTTACAATGAATTCATCCCATCCCTAACGCTTGGTTGTGGTTCTTATGGTCGAAACTCTGTATCTACCAACGTTAGTGCTGTGCATATGATCAACGTCAAAAAGGTGGCGAAACGACGCGTGAACATGCAATGGTTTAAGATTCCAGAGAAAATTTACTTTGAGAAAAATTCTATTCAATATCTGCATGATATGCCTGATATCTCTCGTGCTGTAATTGTGACAGACCCAGCTATGGTAAAACTAGGCTATGTAGATAAGGTATTGAGAAATCTGCGCAGTCGTTCTCAATACGTCCATTGCAAAGTGTTTAGCGACGTAGAGCCAGATCCATCTGTAACAACTGTACGGAAAGGAACCGAGCTCATGGTGGATTTCCGTCCTGATGTGATCATTGCATTAGGTGGCGGTTCTGCGATGGACGCAGCGAAAGCGATGTGGTTGTTCTATGAATATCCAAATGAAGAATTCCAAAACCTATACCAAAAATTCTTGGATATCCGTAAACGCGTTTATAAATTCCCTAAACTAGGTCGCTTAGCTAAATTCGTAGCGATTCCTACCACCTCTGGTACTGGTTCTGAGGTAACACCATTTGCGGTAATTACTGACCGTGAGAAAAACATGAAATATCCAATTGCTGATTATGAATTGACTCCTGATGTGGCGATCCTTGATCCGCAATTTGTAATGACTGTACCAAAGGTAATCACTGCTGATACTGGTATGGACGTCCTTACTCACGCGATGGAAGCGTATGTATCTGTAATGGCAAATGATTTCACAGATGGTCTGGCATTAAAAGCCATTCAACTTATCTTTGAATACTTGCCACGTGCCTATAAAGACGGTGGAGACGAGGTCGCCCGTCAAAAGGTCCACAATGCATCTTGCATAGCAGGTATGGCTTTTGCGAACGCATTCCTTGGTATCAACCACAGCTTAGCACACAAGTTGGGGGCTGAATTCCATATTGCACACGGTCGTTCCAATGCGATTTTAATGCCACATGTTATTCGCTTTAATGCGACTGTTCCGAATAAATTCGCATCTTTCCCTCGATATGAAAAGTTCATAGCACATGAGCGCTACGCAGAAATCGCTCGGTTGTTAGGACTTCCTGCTAAAACAACAGAAGAGGGTGTAGAAAGTTTAATTCAAGCCGTCATTACATTAGGAAAATCTTTAGATATCCCAATGAGCATTGAAGCGAATGGAGTAACGAAAGAAGACTTCGAAAAAGAAGTGGATCGCTTAGCAGTTCTCGCATTCGAAGACCAATGCACTACGGCTAACCCTAAAATGCCATTAGTTACTGAGCTTGCAGAGATTTACCGAAACGCATTCAAAGGCGTGTAGAGCTACACAAATTTGTGTTAGCTATACCATATAGTTTCTCCTTTCCGATTTCATATGATAACCTTCCCTTCACACTACTAAATTGGGCGAGCCGAATCAGGCTCGCCGTTTTTTTCTTTTCCTGCGCGACAGCAATCTTATTACTTTAACTGCTATCTTCTTACTATGTAAAAAATTTTACTAAGCGTTTGTTAATTTCAGCATATTTCAGAAATTATATTTACAGTCTTCAAAAAATCAGATAATGTATTACAAAAGAACATAGCAGTACAGTTGAGAGAGCAGATAGAGAAGAGTAGATAGGTTTTTAGTAAACAGTGCAGGTTAGACCAGTATAGTACAGGGTTTATAGAGCTGAGGAGGAGAGTTTAGATGAGAAAAGTAACAGGTTTTATTATGTCTATTGGATTAGCGTTGTCATTAGCTGCATGTGGTGCTGCACCAACTGCAAAGCAGGAGGGAGTAACAGCAGCTGGACAAGATACATCAGATAAGCAGGTCAAAATTGGTGTATCCCAATTTGTACAGCATCCTGCCCTAGATTCCATTTATCAAGGAATTAAGGATGGATTAAAAGATAAAGGCTTTGAAGAGGGTAAAAATCTGGAAGTAGATTATCAGAACGCAAACGGCGAACTGAATAATACCATCACAATTGCTCAGAAATTTGCGAGCGACAAGAAAGACGTGGCAGTGGCGATTGCTACTCCGTCCGCTCAATCGTTGGCTAAAGCTATTGAAGATGTTCCAGTAGTATTTACTACAGTGACAGATCCTGTATCAGCAGGATTAGTGCCTTCTTTAGATAAACCAGATAAGAATGTAACAGGAACTTCTGATAAATTGTCAATGGAAGTGCAGTTGCAGCTCGTTCAAAAGTTCATTCCTACCATCAAAAAAATCGGTGTCATCTATACTACATCAGAAGTAAATGCAGAGGTTCAGGTTAAGGATTTACAGGCGGCTGGTCAAAAAATGGGTATCGAAGTAGTCCCAGCAGGCATCAGTAGTCAAAATGAAGTGCAAATGGGCGCTCAATCCTTACTTGGCAAAGTGGAAGCTATTTTTATCCCGATTGATAATACAGTGGTTGCTTCCATTGAAGGCGTGCTTGGTGTAGCGGAGAAGGCTAAAGTACCGGTGTTTGCATCCGATATGGATACGGTAAAACGCGGTGCAGTGGCTACGTATGGCATTGATTATTACAAGATGGGCAAACAGACCGGGGAAATGGTCGCGCGTATTCTGAATGGTCAGAGTGTGGCAAATACACCGGTTGAAGTTGGAAAGGATACCGAATTGGTCATTAACGAGAAGGCTGCTCAAAAGTTTGGTTTGACTATTTCAGATGATTTGCGTAAAGAAGCGAAAGAAATCGTGAAATAACAAAGGGGGCAGCGATGCCCTCTTTTTGGCGTGCGATTAGACAGGGTATTGCTTGAAGAGAGCAAAAATCCTTTAATGTAGAAGGTTGAGATTAGTAAGCTGAGACGAGCACAGGAGGATGACAGATGAGTGTAGCAATGATGGGAGCTTTGGAACAAGGATTATTATTTGCTGTAATGGCTTTAGGTGTTTATCTTACGTTTCGCATTCTTAACTTTCCTGATCTAACAGTAGATGGGAGCTTTGCCTTAGGTGGAGCAATGGCAGCTACCTTGATTTCGGAAGGAACAAATCCTGTATTAGCTACTTTAGTTGCCACAGGAGGTGGAGCATTAGCGGGAGCTTTTACAGGAGTACTTACTACGAAGGGGAAAATTAACGGGCTACTTGCAGGGATTTTAACCATGATTGCCCTATACTCGATTAATTTACGAATCATGGGTAAATCAAATGTTCCCCTATTACGTGAAACGACACTGTACTCAATAGCAAAGGATATGTCTATTCCAGACTTCACGGTGAATGGTATTACATTGTTTTCAGGAGTTGCGTTCCTTTTCCTAGGTGGAGTTTTTCTCTTAAAAGGAATCTTGGATTATTTTTTACATTCTGATATAGGGCTTGATCTGCGTGCTACGGGAGATAACCCAACTATGATACGGAGCTATGGTGTTGGTACGGATGGAACGTTAATTATGGGACTGGCCCTATCTAATGCACTCGTGGCCTTATCTGGGGCGCTGATTGCCCAATTTCAAGGGTTTGGCGATGTAAACATGGGAATCGGTATGATTATCATTGGACTCGCCTCTGTTATTATTGGAGAAGTGATTGTTGGCGATAAGAGTATCATGAGAGCTACATTTGCAGTTATTATGGGCTCCTTATTGTACCGATTTGTCATTGCTTATGCACTAAAAGTTGGTCTGTCACCTGGGGATATGAAGCTGATTACCGCTTTACTAGTGATTGTGGCACTTACTTTACCGAATGTATTGCGTGGGATGAATAAGCACCTGCCTGTCTTAGGTAAAGGAGGGAATAAATCATGCTAAAGCTAACAGATGTATCTAAGCTATTTTATAGAGGAACCGTAAACGAGAAGATTGCTTTACAGCAAATTCATTTACATTTGATGCCGGGTGATTTTGTAACCGTAATAGGCAGTAATGGAGCGGGTAAATCAACATTGCTAAATATGATCGGCGGAGCCTTGTTGCCGGATGGTGGACAAGTATGTATTGATGGGAAAGATGTAACACGCAGGGGAGAGCATCAACGCGCCAAATATATAGGTCGAGTATTCCAAGACCCAATGGCGGGAACCGCACCTCATATGACTATTGAGGAAAATCTAGTTATCGCACTAGCGCGAGGGGAGCGGAGATTGTTCCGACTAGGGGTCACGAAGTCAAAACGGAGCTTCTTTCGCGAACAACTGAGCATTTTGGAGCAAGGGCTAGAAGATCGCTTGCAGGCTAAGGTGGGTCTATTGTCTGGAGGTCAACGTCAAGCTCTAAGCTTGTTAATGGCAACCCTGACTAAGCCAAAAATCTTGCTATTAGATGAGCACACCGCAGCGCTTGATCCGAAGCGGGCAGCACTGATAACAGCACTGACTAAGCGAATTGTCGAACGTGATCAGCTAACGACTCTCATGGTCACACATAACATGGAGCAGGCACTTTCGCTAGGAAATCGATTGCTGATGCTGCATGAGGGCAAAATTATTTTGGACGTAGGGCAGGAGCAAAAAGCTAGCATGACGACAAAAGAGCTGTTACAGGCTTTTGAAACAGCGCGGGGCGAGAGCTTTACAGAGGATCGATATTTACTGTCGTAACAAACGAAACTATGAAAATACAAAAGCCAATGCTTATGGACAAAGAACCTAGGCATTGGCTTTTTATATGAAAATCCCTATTAGCCGTTGATCAGACGACCAATGATTGGATAGTAGTACGTTCTACCTGTAAGAGAGTAGAAAATACCTTTGATTGGGCAGTAGAGAGCCATGATTCCGAACACGATGAGGAACGGAATACCAATTAGTATAAACGACAAAGCCCAAGAAATACCGATCAATACAGACATGGAAATATGGAAAACGAGTGCTTGCAGAGCTACGTTTTTGACATAGCGATCAGATGCAAGTAACCAAATAAGAATGGGCCCGATGATGGGAGCAAAAAAAGTGCTGGCATGGGAAAGTAATTTTAACACTTGATTCATTTCCATAGCAAAAACCTCCTATTCGTTAAGGCAAATATCACGTAAGTAACAATAGATTCACATGATATCATGTTCCTAATGAATTTTCAAAATGTCATACTCAAAATATTTCTTTGTTTTACACTTTTATTTTACAAGTGAATCAATGTTTTTTATACCAGCAAACGAATGATTTTTATCTCCTCCTAGAGACTGAGAGGAATAGTTAAATGAAAGCTGAACAATTGTCGAAATATATATTTGATTTATCGAAAAAAATAAAAAAATGTAAAAGGATTTTAAGATAATGAAAAGAATGGTAAAAAGATACCCGAATAATGAGTTTTTATAGGAGGAAAGGAAGGTTTTTAGATGAAGTGGAGAAAGACAATGTCTGCGCTGCTTGCCACCGCGCTGCTTTTTAGTACAATGGCAGGCGTACCAAGCATTACGGAAGCTAAGAGTAAGAAAGATACCAAACAGCAAAAGCATCATCAGAAGAAGAAAAAAGACAAAGAAACGACAAAAGACAATTTTTCACCCGTAGACGAGTCTAGTCTTAACCTCGATCGTTTAGTGAAAAATCTACAGGCAAGAGGCATTATCGCTGAAGATGCTACTCAGGATGAGATTCGAGATTCTATCAAGGAATATCTGGAGGATAAGCGTATACCGAGCGGGCCAGATACCTCAAGCTCATTTGGTGCTGAGGCAAAGCGGAGTCAAGAAGCTGCTAAAGAAGAGGTCATCCAGAATGTAGCTGAATTTAAAGGAAAGAAGCGTTCTAGAAATTTTGATGACAATATGTTTGTTGATAATATCGTTGTTAGTCTCATTGAGTTTCCCGATCGGCTTCACAATGAATTACCAAAAGTGAAGGATTCGATCTGGACGGCTGATTTTAATGAAGAGCATTATGAAAAAATGCTGTTTGAACCGGGCGGATATACTACGCCGGAGGGAACTTCAATGACCACAATGGCTAAATATTACGAAGAGCAATCGCGTGATACTTGGTCCGTAAATGGGATAGTAACACCTTGGATAACCGCTAAACATTCCTATAAATACTATGGGAAGAATAGGAATGGTGGGGATGCTCACCCACGTGAGCTAGTTATTGAATCCTTGGAGCAGGTAGGTAAGGCAATCGCTGGACATGAGGAGGAATACGATCAACGTGACCCTTACGATCTTGATGGGGACGGAGATTTAAATGAACCGGATGGCATTTTGGATAATCTGATGCTGGTACATGCCGGTATCGGAGAAGAAACAGGGGAGGATGACGATGCGATCTGGTCACATCGTTGGACGCTGGAAGAGCCTGTTAAGATACCAGGAACCAATCTACTTGCATATGATTATATGATTCAACCAGAAGATGGAGCGCCAGGTGTTTTCAGTCATGAGTATGGACATAATTTGGGCTTACCGGACTTATATGATACGAATAAAGGCGGACACGATTCTCCAGTTGGAGCTTGGTCATTAATGTCAAGCGGTAGTCACACAGGCTATGTATTTCAAACAGAACCAACTAGTCTTGATCCGTGGTCTAAGATGATGCTGCAAGAAATGTACGGAGGCAAATGGGTATCTCCGAAGGTAGTAGATTATGCTGACCTTCGCAAGAAACAGAAGTTTACATTGCATGAAGCGGTAAACAAAGATATTGATAATAACATGGTACTTAAAATTGATATGCCTGAGATTATGAAGGATGCACCAACGAAGCCCTTCCAGGGTAAATATTCTTATTTTTCGGATGAGGGTGATAATTTAACTAGTACGATTACCACTCCTGAAATTGATCTCACGGATGCTACGGAAGCAACAATGACTGTAGATATGTGGAGGAGTATTGAAAAAAATTACGATTTCTTATACCTAAATGCTATTGATGTAGATACAGGCGAGGAGGAATTAGTAGAGGATTGGAGCGATGATCCCGAGGATTGGGAGGAAGTAGAGATTGATCTCTCTGATTATGTCGGGAAAAAAATGAAATTCCAATTCGAATATGTGACAGATGCTGCTATGACGAAGCAAGGAGTATATCTGGATAACATCGTAGTATCAGTTGATGGTGAAGAGGTATTTATAGATGACGCAGAAGGGAAGCCTAAGATGGATTTAGACGGCTTCACTCAATTCGATGGAAAAGGGAAAAAATATGATGCCTATTATCTCGTAGAATTGCGCTCTTATAACGGTGCTGACGAAGGATTGAAATATTTTCGCCGTGGAGAAACATTTTTAACCTATGATCCTGGAATGGTTATTTGGTATTACGATGGGAGATATGGTGCAACTGAAGATAATAAAACCAGTTTGCATCCTGGTCATGGAATGCTTGGCGTGGTTGATTCCCATCAACAAATAAAATATTGGGACGATAACAAGAAGAAACCAGCCGATGCGCGTTACCAAGTAAGTGATGCTGCATTTAGTCCAAATCGTACCAGTGAAATTAATCTTGATTATATCTTGGGAAAGATGTGGAGTCCGTCGAGGAAGGGTGTAACAACCTTCTCGGATGAAAAGGATTACTCGATGCCAGGCTTAGAGGATGTAGGAATGGTACTGCCACAGGTAGGTCTTACCATCAAGATTAAGGATGTCGAGGAGGACTTCTCAAAGGCTACAATTGAAGTGTGGAAAGACTAGAGAATAGGACAAAAAAAGACGACTTGTTAGAAAGTCTTCACCAAAAATTAGAAAATAGGTTACATGAATTCGAGCATTTGTGATAACATATGAATTGTTGGAAACAGCAACCTATTTCGACAAAAAATTACAAAAAATATTGTCGATCCGCATAGAAAAACCGCAGGTGGCCGAACACCTGCGGCGATCGCAAATAGTCGTACGGGGTAGGTAGCCGTTCGAGTCAGCCATGGCCACTTTTCTGTTTAGTAGACAGACTAGTGGTCATTTCCGTTTGGCAGAGGCGGTCAGCAAGGCTATGATGAGTGTCCCAAACGTAATCATCAATGATAAGCCTTCATACACTGACATATGCCCACCCCCTTTCCGTGGGGATACGGTCCGCCTTACCGTCGTTTGACTTATCTGCTTAAAATTTATTATATCATGATATTTTCCTTTGTTGTATTATTTTGTAAAATGTCATGATTGTTAAATCATTTTTAGACCGCTGATTAAAATAATAACGCAAATCATGTAGCGTAAATGAATGGTAGGTACTTTAAGAGCAAGCAAACTCCCAATAAAAACACCGGGAATTGAACCTGTTAACAGTTGGAACACGGTAGCATAATTTATGTTTCCATATAGGATATGAGTAAAACCAGCAGCAGTAACAAGAAAAAAAGCGTGAGCAATATCGGTTCCGACCGTTGAGGCACCTCGCATTTGAAAAAGGTAAAGCAAAACAAGGGCAAATAGGGAACCGCTGCCAACAGAGGTAAAGCCTACGATAAAACCTAAGATGGCCCCTGCAGTAATGACTAACATACTTTTTTCTTGCGTCGTTTTTAGTTGCCATTTGTTTGGCTTCACTTCTTTATGAGATTGAATCGTTTTGATCAGCATGACAATAGGAATGAGAATCAGCGCAAAACCTAATACCTTTTTTACTACTACATCAGCCGAACCGAAATTTGTTTGTATCCAATGTAGAGAATGAACGGCGAGAATGGCGCTGGGTACACTTCCAATACCTAAGTAGAATACAATGGTCCAGTCCACCGTTTTTTGTCTCCAATGCTGGAGAGTACCAAATATTTTTGTAATGGAGTTGTAGACAAGGTCTGTTCCTACGGCGATCGTTGGTTGAATTCCCATCATGATTAAGAAGGGCGTCAGTATTGCTGCCCCACCTACTCCTGTTAATCCGACAAGAAAGCCAACTAATACACCGATGAGAGTTAATGAAAGATCGATCATGCGAAACCCTCTCTTCTGTGGGCGAATGTACCTTACATGGTATGGAGCAGAGAGAATCAGGGTGCGTATCGATCAAAAAATGGGCGAGGGGCAGTTGTTATGTGCTAACTGCGTTTCTATTGTTGACTGTATATGGAAAGATTCGCTACAATGAATGCGAATCTATTTATGAAAAAAATCACTTCTTAGCTATAGACTTTCGAGTAAATATTCCGCTGTTATAGGATATGGGATCACTTATTTTGAAAGAAGGAAAGGAGCCTTGCAATATGGAACACGAGGTTGACTTAAAGGAGTCCGGCACCTCTTTCCTAGATGATATGGATACAAAACAAGTGCAAACTGAACCCGCAACGCTATCAGATTATGTACAATTAATGAAACCAGGTATTATTTTTTCTAACTTGCTTACTGCTTTTGCTGGTATTTGGCTTGCTTCAGCAGGTTTTAAAAATTTTCAATTTGACCTGACGATCTATACGTTGATTGGAACTTCTGTCATTATTGGCTCTGGTGCTGTGCTGAATAACTATCTGGATCGCGATCTGGATAAAAGAATGAAACGAACGCAAAGCCGTGCCCTAGCAACAGGACGAATTCAACCACGCAATGCATTGATTTTTGGACTAGGTTTATTATTGCTTGGATTGATAGTGCTGTTCTTTCTAGCTAATCCGCTGGCAGCAGTTTGTGGTCTGGTGGGGCACATTTTTTATGTGTTAATTTATACCCCGATGAAGCGTGTCAGCACTTTGAATACCGTGGTAGGTAGTGTCTCAGGAGCTATGCCGCCTTTAATTGGCTGGGCTGCTGTAACAGGAACGCTTGATTTAGGAGCCTGGACTTTGTTTCTAATCATTTTCTTGTGGCAATCTCCGCACTTTTTGTCATTGGCTATGATGAAGGTGGAGGATTACCGAGCAGGCGGTATCCCAATGCTTCCGGTGGTACGCGGATTTGAAGAGACAAAGCGTCAGATGTTCTTCTGGGGTGCTGCACTACTGCCGGCATCACTCATTTTATTCCTATATGGGAATGTAGGCATGTTATATTTTATTGTCGCATCCATCATGGGGATTATTTATGTAGTGTTTCTCTTCCAAGGTTTTTCTGCCAAGGATGATATGGCATGGGCGAAAAAGCTATTTGGTTATTCGCTCATTTACTTAACAGTGATGTGTGCAGCCATGGTTATCAGCGCTATTTTGGTTCACTTATAAAAAAGTTTGAAAAGTTGACATGTTTATCACACATTAATATAGGAACATCTCTTGCAAAGCGGGGGATGTTTCTTTACTGTTAAAGGAAGTAAGAAAAAATTCGGAATAAAGGAATTTATTAAAAAGATGGCGGTTACATTTTTGCGCCAGCTAGGTTCGTTGCTTCTTCAAAACGATTTGCTACATTAATAAAAGAGGTATGGAAATGGACAAAAATGTAAAACGATTAGCGATCCTCTCGACCCTTGTTATGTTTATCGTGATGATTGCCGGTTCTTTAGTAACCAAAACTAATTCTGGTCTCGGCTGTGGAAATGATTGGCCACTGTGTAACGGGAAGTTTGTTCCCTCCTATGCTTTGGAGTCGATCATTGAATATGTTCATCGATTAACCACCGGTCTAGCAGGGATTGTAGTGGTTGTCTTTTCTATTTACTCGATCTTTACATACAAGGGCAATAAAGAAGTATTAGGGCTAGCAATTTTCGGAATGTTTTTTATTGTAGTAGAATCTATCCTAGGAGCCTCTGCAGTCATTTGGCCACAATCTTCACCTGTCTTAGCTCTTCATTTTGGCTTTTCTTTACTCGCCTATACAGGGGTATTTATGCTCACGATGTTTGTGATTAATCATGAACGCCTCCAGAAAATAATCAAGGGAACTGTTACAAAAGGCTTTGGTTTATATGTGTGGATGGTAAGTTTATACGCTTACGGGGTTGTGTATTTGGGTGCCTACGTGCGTCATACAGGCTCCAGCTTGGGCTGTTCGGGCTGGCCGCTTTGTAATGGGAAGCTTATTCCAGAATTAAGCGGTCAGGTAGGTGTTCAGTTTGTACATAGGGTGGCTGCTGCTGTATTGGTGCTGTTGATTATCGGAATTTATGTATATGCTGCCAAACATTATAAAGAATCACGCAAAGATATTTATACCTGCTCTAAGCTAGCGCTTGTATTGGTTATTCTTCAAGTTCTTAGTGGAGGCTTAGTGGTATTTGCTAATTTAGAATTATATGCTACTTTGACACATTCTGCTATCATTACAGTATTTTTTGGCATACTATGCTACTTAGGCTTACAGACATTGAAGAGGCCATCCTAAAAAGCGGAAATGGAAAAGAGCGAGGTGTTCTCGCTCTTTTTCTTTGGTAGACGGATGAGTAGCTGAGGAAGCCTAATCATCCTCCATGTATTCGTCCTGCAAGACGGAGTAAACCTTTGAATCCCGCAGTTCCCCTTTGATTAACACATTTTTACGAAGTGTTCCTTCATAAACCATCCCCAATCGTTGCATGACACGCTCAGATAGCGTGTTAGTTGCTTCACATTTACCTTCCATGCGAACGAGACCAATTTCTTTAAACCCATAAGCCATTACTGCCCGAAGCGATTCGTAGGTCATTCCTTTTCCGCGATAGTCAGGATGAAGGACTGCACCTAATGAAGCGCTTTTTTCTTTTTCTGCATATTGAAAAAGACCTGCGACTCCAATGGTTTTACCAGATTCTCGATGATAGATCGCCCAAATAAAAGCTTTTTTCTCTGCGCAATCGGCCATTCGTTTTTCTAAGTACAGAACCGTATCTAATTTGCTTTTATGGATTTTTCTAGGAACGTGATGCGTGGTTTCTTCCTTTGAAAAGATTTCAAAAAGGTCATCGGCCTGATGCAAGGATAGATGGAGGAGCATGAGTCGTTCGGTTACGAGAACAGGGTAGTCGGTTATCATTGATCCAACTCCTTTATATGTATTAGTTCCTTGAACCTATTTTTTCTTATTCTATGTATATCACAGGTTTTGGTAGAAACAAAAGAATATCTCCAAAACTTTCATCACTATCTTTTCTGAAGCAACCCTCTTACTTCTGGTACAATAGGTAAAAGCAAACAAATGATCGATAGAGGTGGAAAGATGCGTATTTTGCATACAGCAGACTGGCACTTCGGCAGATTGCTAGAAGGTCGGGATAGACGTATAGAACAAGCGGCTTTTGTAGACGAACTATGCCAGATTGTTGAGGATAAACAAATAGATTTAGTAGTGATAGCAGGTGATGTATATGACTCTGTAAACCCACCGGCATGGGCGGAGGAGCTGTATTATGAAGCCTTAGAGAGATTGTCAGCAGAAGGTAAGCGCGGGGTAGTCGTTATTGCAGGTAATCACGACCAACCAGAACGGGTGCGCGCTGCTTCGCCACTAGCTCATAAGCATGGAATTGTGTTGCTTGGGTTGCCTAAGGAGCTACCTTTGCTTACTAAGGCTGAGGCGTCAGCAGATAAAGTAAGAATCATCGATGGAGGATCATCTTGGTTTGAGATTGCTATTCCAGGAGTAGACCATACCGCAGTAGTGGTGGCTTTATCATATCCTTCAGAAGCACGATTAAAAGAATTGATAAGTGAAAGCTTTACACCAGAGCAAATGCAACAGGCATTTAGCGAGAGAATCAAGGACCTCCTCCATGATTTAGCCAGCCATTTTCGGCAGGATACGGTCAATATTATAACAAGCCATCTGTTTGCTATGGGCGGAATGGAGACTGACTCGGAGCGTCCCATCCAGATTGGTGGGACACATACTGTCTCGCTGGATGCGTTTCCTCCACAAGCAGATTATGTTGCTTTAGGACATTTGCACCGTTTGCAAAAACTAAGTGAAGCACCATTGATTCGCTATAGTGGCTCACCGTTATCGTACAGCTTTTCGGAGGCGGGACAAAGCAAGGCGGTGGTGATGGTGGAGATTATTCCGGGTCAGCAGCCGACAGAAGAAATTATTTATTTAAAATGCGGTCGTACTCTAGCAAGATGGAAAGCGACTGGCGGAATAGCAGAGGTTGAAAAGTGGCTGGAGGAAGGAAAAGATGCAGATTGTTGGATTGATTTAGAAATTCACGTGGATGATGTGATTGATCCAGCAGAGTTTCAACGTATTCGTAAGCTGAGCGATAACTTTGTAAAGGTACAGCGCGTGCTGGTTGTCTCCACAGAACAAGAGAGGCAGGAAATAGAAAAACGCGAGGAATTAAATCCCGTACAGCTTTTTACTCGTTTCTATGAACGAAAGCGTGGAACATCACCAGATGAACAGGTTATTCAATTATTTTCCCGTATGATGATAGCCTCTGATGCTGAGACAAAGAAACAGCCAGGAGGAGATGAATAATGAAGCCTATTTACTTGAAGCTATCAGGATTAAATAGTTATCGAGATTTGCAGGAGATTGATTTTGAAACGTTGTGTGAAGCCGGATTGTTTGGGATTTTTGGCCCTACTGGTAGCGGTAAATCCAGCATTTTAGACGCGATTACGCTGGCGTTGTATGGACAGGTTGTTCGTACAGGGGGAGGTTCGCATCCGCATGAGGTTCTCAATCAATTGGAGTCACGGCTATTTGTCTCCTTTACCTTTGAATTAGGAGGGGCGAGCCAACGACAGCGCTTTACCATCGAGAGGGAGTTTGGTCTAAATAAAAATGGTAATCGAAAGCAGCCGGAAGTACGTTTAATTCAACACGGCTTACTTGATGGTGAACAAGATCAGGTGCTGGAATCTAAAGCAACAGCAGCTACATCCATGATCGAGAACCTGGTGGGTTTAACCATTCATGATTTCACACGGGCAGTCGTGCTACCGCAAGGCCAATTTTCTAAGTTTTTGACCTTAAAAGGCAGTGAGCGAAATGAAATGCTCCAGCGAATTTTTCATTTGCACGAGTATGGCGAAAAGCTGATGCAACGGGTCAAGGAGCAGATAGACAGCAATAAAGCCTCTCTACATCAGTTAGAAGTGGAAGAAGCACGGCTGGGTGATGCGAGTGAGGAGGCTGTTGAAGCGGCGACTCAGGAGGCAGCAGGATTAGAGAAGGAATATGCGGAAGCGGAGCAGATTCACAAGGCTTTGTTGAATCAAAAGAATGAATGGGAACAAATTCGCAAGTGGCAGTTCGAATTGGGGGAAATCCAACAAAAGCTGACACAGCTTGAAGAGAAGGCTCAGCAAATCATGCTGCGAAAAAATGAAATAGCTAGACTGGAGGCATCTATTTCTCTTTATCCATTGGTGCAAAAGGAACGACAGACGATAAAGCTATGGGAAGATGGTAAGCAACAGTTACTAGCAAAACGGGTGGAACGGGAGCAAGTAGAGCTGCGTTGCCAAGAGGCTGAACAAGTAAGTCAACAAGCCCAACAACGATTGCGACAAGAGGAGCCACAGCTCATTCAGAAGCGAATCGAACTACAGCAAGCCGCAGAGTGGGAGCAAGAAATAGTAAAATTGGCTCAGGAAATCGGGCAATACCAGACAGAGATCCGTTTATTACAGCAGCAAATAGATCAGGATGAAGCTATGCTGTCAGAACTTGATCAGCAAAGAGCGGTAGTAGCTCAGGACCTGCAAAAGATTGATGCTGAATGGCAACAGACCACATTACGTTCAGAGGAACGCAAAGCGATTCGTGCGATGCAACAGGCCAAAATTGCCTTTGTTCAGGAAGAGCAACGTTTTGTAAGCACTGAGCGTGAAGCAACAGAGCTGTCTCAAAAGGTACAGCTTGGTCAAACCCGATTAAAAGAAGCAGATAGCTTCTATATTCATGCTCATGAAAAACGTAAAGAGACCGAAATCGCGGTAGTTGAAAAAGAGGCTCAGCCGATCAGAAGTGAAGAAGACATTACTCGATTACGTGAACAGCTTGTAGATGTAAAACGGATCGGCATTGATTGGCGTGGCTTCGAAAAAAAACAGGATGATTGGCGGTTAAAATGGACGGAATGGACTGCTTCACATGCGGATGTAACAACCAGATTACAGCAGGCAGAACAAACGTTGAACCACATAGAAAGCAAGAGAGGGGCTAGCCAGGATCAGTTAAAAGAGTGGGAGACGCAATGGGATTCTTGGCAGCAGGCTAATATGGCTCATGCGTTGCGTTTACAGCTAAGAGCTAATGAAGAGTGCCCGGTTTGTGGATCAACGCATCATCCTTATAAGGATACAGATACGGATACGGGCAATATCGTGCAGACAACAGCCCAAGCTCCTTCGCTACAACAGCAGGAAACGGCTTTACGTGATCGTCGGGCCAACTTAGATCACATGCTGGAACAAGTGGAAGAGGAATGGAGGAGTACCTCGGAGGCTTGTCAGCAGATAAGAGTCGAGCTGGCTGGGTTATTGGAACGAAAGGATTCCTTGCAAAAGGAAAATGCACAGATTGATCAAGATTTGCAGCATATCAAACACCAATTAATTCAATTGGGTGAAGAGTGGGTTGTAGCGTCTGTCGATGAATTGGGAGGGAAGTTCAAACAGGTTAGTCAAGAAGTAAAAGAACTCTCAGAACAACGTCACAGCCATGTGAAGCAGCTAGATGAATTGCAAAAGCTTCTTCGTGAGCAACGTGATGAAGAGCTGGAAAAAAAGGCGCAACAACAAAAAATCACCGCTTGGCTAGAGGGTCAGCAGGAGCAGCTACAACAAGTTAACAAGCGTCTATTGGATCATCAAAAGGCTTTATTAACGGCAGAACAGCAATTGGATGAACTACGGGGGGAAATTCCACGTGATCAGATTGAAGCTCATCACGCCAGAATGGAAAAGATGGAGCAAAGACAGGAAGAGCTGCGTACGCTACGAGTGAATCTGGAAAAATCCCTTGAGGAATTACAGCAACAAAAACAAGTTCAGATAGAACAGCGCGGAGAAAAACAAGCCAGACTAACAGCGTTACATCAACGCTATGACGATCGAGAGGCACAATATAAAGCTAAACAAGAGCAATGGCAGATACGTACACAAGGTAGACCGGCTAATGAATTATTGCAGTTGTTGGAGCAGAATCTACAAGAGCTACAGACAGCAGCAGAACAAGCCGATACTCTAAAGCTTCAACTAACAAATCAGCGGCAACAATTGATGGAATCATTAGTTTCATTAGAAGAAACAAATTTACAGCTTACGAAGCAAGCTAAGGAATTGGAATTGGAAGTTGAACAAGCTTTGTCGCATGCTATGTTTGCTGATCGGGAAACCGTCTATGAATATTATGAGCGCCGAGCTTTATTGGGGTCGTATCAGACAGAGGTAGAAAGCTACCAAAAACAGCTAACGGAATTGGCATATGCTAAGACACGCTTGGTTGAATCTCTTGCTGATCGGTCTGTAAGCGAGGAGTCTTACAATGAGCTATATACCTCCTTTTCAGAAGGAGAGCAACGCTTGTCTGCATGTAGGGAAGCTTTAACACTGGCAAAAGAGAGACTTCTAATCGTGCAACAAAATCACGAGAAATGGAAAAAAATAGAGAAGGAATTCGGTGCTGTCATTGATGAGCAGAGTCGTTTAGAAGAGTTACGAAAGCTGTTTGAAGGAAAAGCATTTGTTCAGTATATTGCTGAAGAAAAGATGATGACGATCGCCCGTGATGCTACCTATCATTTAGGACGTATGACGAAAGGCCGCTATGCACTGGAAATTGGAGATGGTGGAGAATTCGTATTGCGAGATGAAGCAGCGGGTGGACTGCGCCGTGCTGTTAACACTCTATCTGGAGGGGAAACATTCTTAACGGCTTTATCTCTAGCATTGGCCTTATCAGTTGAAATTCAAATGCGGGGAGGTCGTTTGGAATTCTTCTTCTTAGATGAAGGGTTTGGAACCTTAGATCCTGAATTGCTAGAGGTTGTCTTGGATGCTTTAGAGAAGCTAAGAATGAGCCAATTTACGATAGGATTAATTAGCCATGTACCGGAACTAAAATTGCGTATGCCGCGACGGCTGGTCATTACCCCTGCTGAACCGCTTGGGTCTGGTAGTCGCATTCATATGGAGATGGAATAGGAGGGGAGACAATTGGCTGTACAGTTTTTACTAGGTCGGGCAGGTACCGGCAAGACGGCTGCGATCTATTCTGACGTAATAAAAAAGCTCGATGAGGAACGGATGGGTCCCCCTCTAATCTACTTGGTTCCCGAGCAATCAACTTTTCAGGAAGAATATAAATTAATTAATTTGCCCGGGTATTCGAGTCATATCAGGGCACAGGTGTTAAGCTTTGGCCGTCTTTCCTACCGAATATTACAGGAGGTTGGGGGACTGACAACGTTGCCTATTGATGAACGTGGTAAGCAGATGGTGCTACGTCTGCTATTAGAACGTTATCAGGATGAATTAAAGGTGTTTCATCGGTCTGCCTTGCAGCCAGGATTTGCTGAAGAATTGGTACAGATGATCAGTGAATGTAAAAAGTATAGTGTCAGTCTGGAAATGCTGGAGCAGCTACAAATAGAAAATGCAACCCTTCAGCATAAATTACATGATTTGCTATTAATCATGAGGGCGTATGAAGAGTATGTTGCAGATAAATATTTTGATAGTGATGAACTTTATTCCACAGTTGCCAGCAAGCTAGCTCAATCTAGTTTTATTGCAGATGCAGAGATTTGGATTGATGGTTTTAGTGGTTTTACAAAACAGGAATATGCGTTAATTGAGCAATTGATGTACTGCGCTAAACAAGTAAATATAACTTTGTGTTTAGACCCGCAGGATCGAATGAAACCGCTAGATGATCTTTCGCATTTCTATCCAACAATGGAAACGTATCAAAAGCTACTAGATATTGCGATGCGAGGCAATATTCCAATTGAGGAGCCGCGTTTGTTTGAGCATAACCATCGTGTTACTAGTAGTCCATGGCTTGCACAGGTAGAACAAAAATATTTTGACTGGAAAAAGCCTGCTGTTCTGCCTTCACCTAAGCATGTTGACGAGGTAAAGCTGTTTACAGCCGCCAATCGCAGGGCTGAGGTACAAGCGGTCGCTCTGCAAATTTTGTCACTTGCACGTGATTATGGCTACCGGTATCGTGATATGGCTGTGCTTTTGCGAGAAATGGGTACTTATTCTGAAGAAATTGCTCATGTATTTACGAGCTATGATATACCATACTTTCTTGATCAAAAGAGAACCGTAAGCCATCATCCTTTGATTGAATTTATTCGTTCATCACTTGAGGTGATCTCTAAAAATTGGAGATATGACGCCGTCTTTCGTTGTTTAAAAACTGATTTACTGTCCCCGTTGAATCAGCCGCTTAGCCAATCGAGGGCTGAGATTGATTTACTAGAAAACTATGTGCTGAGCTATGGCATTCAGGGATATTATTGGTCCATGGATGAGTGGGGGTTTCACGGAACTAATACTCTATACGAGCAAATTGAATCCATACGTCAACAATATGCGACACCTCTTACAACATTTGAGGCTAATATGAGAGTGGCTTGCAAAGCGGGTGTACGCCAAATGGCGACCGTCCTATATGAATTTTTACAAATGCAGGATGTTCCTACCAAACTGGAGGAGTGGCAGGAGCAGGCCGAATTAGAAGGTGATTTGGAAGCTGTCCGTGAGCACGAGCAGGTTTACAATGATGTGATGGATTTATTGGATCAGATTGTAGAAGTAATGGGCGATGAACAAATGGAGCTTGTTACATTTGCTCGGATCATTGATACAGGTCTGGATAGTATTCGTCTTGCCTTAGTTCCTCCTTCGCTGGATCAAGTGGTCATTGGGTCCATGGAGCGCTCCCGTCAACCTGACGTAAAAGCTTTGTTCTTGATGGGAGCAAATGAAGGTGTGATCCCCCTACGTCCCAAAGAAGAAGGGATTTTAAACGAAGCGGAGCGAGAAAAGCTGGAAAAGGCAGGTATTGAACTAGCACCAACAGCGAAGCGAAAGCTAATGAATGAGCAATATCTTCTCTATCGTGCAATGACACGACCATCGGAGCGACTATGGATTAGTTGCTCGCTGGCTGATGAAGAAGGCAAAGCCCTGTTACCATCTAGCTTGTACGAAGAGATGAAAAAGACCTTACCTGGCCTTACGATTGGATATTTTCACAACGAACCAACTGCAGAACCGCAGTTGGATATAGGATTGCTGGGAAGACCGCGACAGGTGTTTAGTCATTTACTAACATTAATTCGTCAATTAAAAAAAGGAATTTCGCTTCCTCCATTTTGGTGGGAGGTGTATGACTGGTTCCTTGAGCATGCAGAAGATGAAAAACGTGAGAAATGGCTGTTATCGGGGCTGGGATACCAAAACCGTGCTTATCCACTTTCCAAAGAAGTTAGTCGTTCCTTATACGGAAATGAGATTCGGGTAAGTGTTTCCCGATTAGAACGATTCCAAGCCTGTGCCTATTCTCATTTTTCCTCACATGGTCTGCGGCTAAGTGAACGTCAAATGTATCGTCTCGAAAGATTTGATGTTGGTGAGCTTTTTCATGCATCTTTGAAAATGGCAGTAGAGCAAATGAACAAACAGCAGGTTAATTGGAGTGATATGACGGAGCAAGGTAGCATGCAGTTGGCTGATCAGGTGGTGGAGGAGCTTGTTCCACAAACCAGAAGCAGTATTTTGCAACGCACGGCTCGTTATCGTTATGTCACAAAGAAATTAAAACGTGCTGTTGGGCGTGCGATCTCTGTACTGGGTGAGCATGCACGAAGAAGTCAATTTGAACCGATCGGTTTGGAAATTGCTTTTGGGCCTGGCGGAGAAATTCCGGGGCTGACTCTGGAGCTGGAGGATGGAATCAAATTACATTTGTTAGGTAGAATTGACCGAATTGATCACTCTGTAGGAACAGAAACTGAATTTTTACGTGTGATTGACTATAAATCGGGCCCGAAAGCCCTTGTTTTGTCCGATGTGTGGAATGGATTGAATCTTCAATTGCTAGTATATCTGGATGTGGCTGTGAGCAACGCTGAGAAATGGGTAGGCAAGCAGGCTGAAGTAGGCGGTGTCTTCTATTATCAAGTAGCAGATCCGTTTGTTGCTGCTAAACAAATGCTATCAGCCGAGCAGGTGGAAGCGGAACGGCAGAATAAGCTGAAAATGAAGGGGCTTATGCTAGCGGACTCACAATTAGCACGCTTAATGGATAGCCAAACGGAATCGGGGAATTCTGATCTGCTTCCGTTTGGGATCAAAAAGGATGGAAGCTTCACACAATATTCATCAGTAGCTTCCAAGGAGCAGTTTGATCTCCTGCAAAAATTTGTGCGCAAATGTATTGTGAAGCTGGGGAAACGATTAACGGATGGAGATATAAGCATCGCGCCTTATATGCAGGGGCCAAGACTTGCATGTCAGACTTGTGCGTATAAGTCGGTTTGTCAGTTCGATAGTTTATTGGAAGGCAATCAGCCACGTTTATTAAGTAAAAAGACCGATAAGGAAGTTTGGGAGTTAATTCGTGAAGAAGTCTACGAACAAGATGACGAGGGAAGGGAGGTAGGAGCATGAGTGAGCAGGATAATGTAGTGGAACAAAAGCCGAGTCATTGGACGGATGAGCAGTGGAGAGCCATTATCGAAAAGGGGGATAACCTGCTGGTAGCTGCCGCTGCTGGTTCTGGTAAAACCTCAGTTTTAGTAGAGCGGATTATTCGTAAAATCTCTGATGTTAACGATGCTGTAGGAGTGGACCAGTTACTGGTTGTAACATTTACAAATGCGGCTGCTGCCGAAATGCGCCACCGAATTGGCGATGCTCTGCGTAAAGCCTTGGAAAGCGATCCTACCTCTGCCCATTTACGTAAGCAATTGGTTTTACTGCAACGAGCAACTATTACCACGTTGCATTCTTTTTGTTTGGGCTTGTTACGTCAATATTATTTCATAGTGGAGCTTGATCCAGGGTTTCGCATTGCAGATCAAATGGAGGCAGAATTACTGCGTCAGGATGTATTAGAAGAGCAATTTGAACACTGGTATGAATCTGATGAAAGCTTTGCAGCATTAGCTGACGTGATGGTAGAGGGCCAGGATGACGATGCGTTAATGGGGTTATTTATGCGATTGTTTGACTTCTCCCAAAGTCATCCGCATCCAGATCGTTGGCTAAAAAATGCAGCCGATATGTTTGCCCATACACAAGTGGAAGAGTTACACGAATCTCCTTGGGTCGTGACATTGACAGGGGCTATTTCTTTAGAGTTATCTGCCCTTGAGTCGCAAGTAAAAAAAGCAATAGCTCTTGCAGAAGAACCAGACGGACCTGGAGCATATACGCCTTTATTACAGCAGGAGCTTACTTGTATTCATCAAGCGAAATGTGCTGCTGAGCAAGGCTGGAAGCAGTTAGATGACAGTATGAGAAGCATTGCATTCGGTCGATTGCCAGCAGTAAAGGATGCTGACCCGCTGCTTAAAGAACAAGTCCAAAAACTACGCAATGGTGTAAAAGATAAAATAAAGAAGCTACTGGAAGAATATTTCACGATGACGCCTGAGCAATATGCGACAGACCTCAACCGAATGGCTCCTTATATGCATACACTGGCTCGGCTTGTTAGTGAGTTTAAACAGGCCTTTCGACAAGCTAAGCAAGAACGGGCTCTTGTTGATTTTAGCGATCTGGAGCATATGGCACTGCGAATTTTGCAGCAGGAACAAGAGGATGGCAGCTTCGTCCCCTCTGCCATTGCTATGCAGCTACAGGAACAATTTGCTGAAGTGCTAGTCGATGAGTATCAGGATATCAATCTTGTGCAGGAAACGATTTTACAGTTGGTCTCAAGGAAAGAGACAGCAGGAGTGGCAGCAAATCGTTTCATGGTAGGGGATGTTAAACAGAGTATCTATCGCTTCCGACTTGCTGAGCCTAATCTCTTTATGCAAAAGTACGATTCGTATGAAACGAATGAAGAAAAGGACCCTTTCGCTCCTAAGGAAAAGAGTGTGCCTTTGGAGCTGAAGGGAAAGCGAATTGATTTGGCCGCTAACTTCCGCAGTCGAAAGGAAGTAGTGGATGCTGTCAATTATCTGTTTCGTCTAGTCATGACTCCGCGTGTAGGTGAGATTACTTACGATCAATCGGCAGAATTGATTGGTCGAGCTTCCTATCCAGAGATAGAGCCAGAGCAATTGGTGGTAGAAGTACATTTAATCGATCGTACGGGGGTTGAATCGGAGGAGTCCAGTTTAGGGCAAGTGTCAGAGCGAGCAGGTACTAGCTCTACAGGAAGTATAGATAGCTACGATAGTGAAGGAGAAGCTCTACCTACTCTTGAAGAGGAAGCCTCTGTTGCTCAGCTAGAAGCACGTTTAATTGCCAAGCGTATTAAGGAATGGCTAGAGCCTGGTGTGGGCGGTCAGCCGTTACTTGTATTTGATAAGAAAACACAGGGAATGCGTCCCCTAGAATATCGGGATATTGTTATTTTGCTTCGAGCTACCGCGGGCTGGGGACAAGCAATAGCAGACGAATGTAAGCAGGCTGGAATACCTATCTATGTAGAACAGAATCAGGGTTACTTTTCCGCGAATGAAGTGGATGTAATCATGTCATTATTACGTGTCATAGATAATCCAAAGCAGGATATCCCATTAACAGCGGTACTTCGCTCTCCTCTTATTGGCCTTAGCGAAGAAGATTTAGCTCAGATTCGAGTGTTGACTCCTACGGGGCCCTTTTATCAGGCAGTCGAACAGTATGTTATGACCGAGGAGGAGCAGTTGAATCGGGTCGTAATGGCCAAGCTTCGCCGATTCTATCGGATGGTGCAGGGCTGGCGAACAAGGGGAAGACGAAGCTCGGTAGCAGAGTTATTGTCTGATATTTATACAGAGACAGGCTATGTTGATTATGTAGCATCACTAGAAAATGGATCACAGCGCCAGGCAAATCTACGCGCTTTATATGATAGAGCGAAGCAATACGAAGCTACCTCATATCGTGGATTGTTTCGATTTTTACGCTTTATTGATCGAATGCAGGAGCAAGAGAATGATCTTGGAGAGGCGCGGACCATTACAGAAAGTGAAAATGTAGTCCGTTTAATGACGATCCATAAAAGTAAGGGATTGGAGTTTCCGGTCGTATTTGTGGCTGGAATGGGTAAACAGTTTAACCAAAGCGATATGAAAGGTCGTTTTTTACTGCACAAGGACTTGGGCTTTGGCCCACAGGTGGCCGACGCGGTTTTGCGCCTGCGTTATCCAAGCTTAGCTTTTTTAGGAATTCGTCAAAAGCTTAAATTAGAGATGCTAGCTGAAGAGATGCGTGTACTGTATGTTGCGCTGACTAGGGCTAGAGAAAAGCTTATCCTTGTAGGCTCAGCTAAGGACTTGAGCAAATCAGCCATCGCCTGGTGCAGCCAGTCTACTGATAAAGAGACCCTATCTGATGAAGATTTAATCCAAGCGAAAGGATATCTTGATTGGATTGGTCGAGCATTAGTCCGGCACAAACATGGAGAACCTTTACGCTTGTTGTGCCCAGAAAGTCAGGATATTTCCTCGATACCGCTAGTGCGAGATCCGTCTGTGTGGCAGTTTCAGTTTTATCAGCCGAGTGATCTGATGGCGATAACCGAACAAAGTGAGCATGATGAGGAGGTTTTCTCCTTATTGCAGAAACGAAAGCCAGTTCCTGATCATCCACATGCAGAGGAATGGCGTGATCAAATTAGGTCTGTACTGGAGTGGCAGTATGCTTCACAGGTTGTGTCACAGGTGCCGGCTAAATGGACTGTTAGCGAATTGAAGAGCCAAGCTGTAAATCTAGCCGATGGAGCAGAAGGAGCTGGAGTGAAGCTTGATTGGGAGAATGAGCGTATTGACACGCAATCTCAAGTGGTAGCAGGAATAGAAAGCCAAATAGATAGACAGCTAACCACTCAGGCTGCAGCCGAAGAGCGCGGTCACCTTAATGCAAGCCCTGAGCAAATAGCAGAGGGTCCAAGGCTACGTCAATCAAGGCTCACAAAGAAGCCGAGATTTCTAACTGAAATGGACAAGAAGAGCAAGGATATAAACAGCGAAAAATGTGATCCGAAAATCATAACAAATAATGATTCTGTAATCATCAAGGAAGAAAGACGCGAGAAGCTGGTAAATCAAACGAAGTATGAAAAACCTATTTTTACGAAGGCAGAAATAGGTACCTTTACGCATTTGATTATGCAAAATCTACAGTTGAATAGAGCCTTGGATCAGGCGGACGTTACTGATCAAATCGAGCAGATGATAGCAGGACAGATGTTGACTAGGGAACAAGCCAATGTGGTGGATATTGCTTCTATAGCTCGTTTTTTTGCCAGTGATTTAGGACAGCGCATGCAAAAGGCTACCAAGGTGTACAGAGAGCTACCATTTACGCTTGCCGTCCCTTTACGTGATATTAGATCTCGCTTGCTTGCTGAACAAGCAGAATTATTATTATCTGATTCAGGTGACGAACGGGTACTTGTGCAGGGGGTAATTGATTGTGTCATTCGTGAGGCAGACGGTGGATTGACTTTGATCGATTATAAAACAGATCGATTACCAGCAGATGAGACTAAAGCAGCTCAGATGCTTCGGACAAGATACAAGGAGCAAATAAGCTTGTACACACTCGCTCTTGAGGAGAGCTGGAAAGAGCCAGTTGCGAACCGCTATTTGATAGCTATGTCAACAGGACTTGCGGTTCCATTGCATGAAGAGTAAGGACGATTGAAAAAACGAAGAGGTTTCCCGAAAATCGAAATGAAAGAGGGAAGCCTCTTCGTTTTACTTTTTATCTTGTTTAATCAGCACCATCATAGTGAGTACAATACAAGTCAGAAGGCTAGTGATGCCGATCGTAGCACCAATAAATGCAATTCCCAAGCCTTCAAATCCACTTACATTGATGCTATATAGAACTGCTATACTGCTGACAATAAATACGACCGTTGAAGGGATATACATAAGAAACAAGGTTCCAGGTTTTTTGATGTACAGAAAGTAGGAAATGGAGAATAAGCCCAAAAAGGTAATGATAGCGATCATGATTATGCCTAACAAATAAACATCACCATCCTTGTGTTGTTGGCTTAGTTTATCCAATTTTTAAACAGGAAATTTAGTGATGAGTAATCACGTTACCGGCAACATGTGAGTTTTCTTATCTGTTGACCGCAACTTCCCTCGATTTTTAGCGTACTAGTATGGAGGGGGAAGAAAGATATGGAAAGTAGAGAATATATGGAGTTTATGGGGGCCTTAACTGCAATAGCGCTACCTGTCTCCTTAGGATTATTGCTTGCCTATTTTATTCGGAAACTGCCTGAATGGTTCAAGTGATGATGACATTCTTTTCGTACCGCATGATTTCTTCTATTGCTGGCATCATAGATGATAGATTCATCATAATTACTAACATAGAAAAGCAGGTATGGTCCTTTGCTATATGCGAAAAGACATGCCTGCTTTTACATTTCTACATATAAAAAAAGAGATAATAACATGTTGGGAAGGCCTACTAAAAAAAAATGTACGGCCCACATTTGCTGTTTTTTGTGTTTTTTATCATAAAAAAGAGAGCGTTCATGCATTCTGCTACTATCTAATAGAAAGGTAGAAATGAATGCGCTGATCCCCCAGAATAAGGCACCAAGGATAACAGCTACTTTAAGCATGAGCAGGTGGTCTTGAATGAGTAATGAGACGAGGAGTGAGACAAGTAAACCTAAACTTAATGATTTTAACATGAATCCCCTCTCCTTTCTCACTCATTTTTACGCTTGGCAGGCCGAAAAGGTTACAGGAAAAAATGCCATAAATCTGTTCTTTATTACGGTGATTGGATAACGAAGGGGAACGTGCTATACTTTGAAGAAAAAATTCGGGAGGAACCCTACGATGCAACCAATATCTGACAAAGAATGGAACCAATTTAAGCAAAAGCATGAAGATACAGCAATTATGCTAATTACGTGCCCTGATCGTCCCGGGATCGTCTCAACAGTTTCCCGATATCTATATGAACAAGGTGCTAATATCATTCAATCTGACCAATATACAACCGACCCAGAAGGTGGACGCTTTTTCATGCGGATTGAATTTAAGCAAAGCCGTCTACAAGAGTGCTGGGAGTCATTAAATCAGGGGTTTGAACCGATTGCCAAACAGTTTGAGATGGAATGGAAGCTAGTAGAGGCATGCAAGCGTAAGCGTATGGCCATTTTTGTATCGAAAGAAGATCATTGCCTAGTAGAATTGCTGTGGCAGTACAGTGCAGGATACTTACATGCGGATATTGCGATGGTTATCAGTAATCACTTGGATACGAAAGATATTGTAGAAGCGATGGGGATTCCTTTCTATCATATTCCTGTGACAAAGGACACGAAACAAGAAGCTGAGCAAAAGCAAATCGAGCTCATCAAAGGCAAGGTAGATATGATTGTATTAGCTCGTTATATGCAGATTTTATCGCCGACCTTCCTGCAAGATTTTCCATGCCAAATTATCAATATTCACCACTCCTTCTTACCAGCTTTCGTAGGAGCAAAGCCATATGAACGAGCGTATGAGCGTGGCGTTAAATTAATTGGTGCTACTGCGCATTACGTAACGGAAGAACTGGATGCGGGCCCGATTATTGAGCAGGGAGTAGAACGTGTGACTCACCGTGATGATGTAGATGATCTTAAGCGTTTGGGTAAACAAATAGAGCGGACCGTGTTGGCCCGCGCTGTTCATTGGCATTTAGAAGATCGAGTTTTGGTTCATCAAAATAAAACCGTAGTTTTCCCATAAAGATCGGGCAATTCTTGCTGTAGAACGTGGTTGATATAGGAGATGACCTGCTGAGATTCAGGGCCATGTAAAATAATATGACCAGAGTTTGGGAAGTATTGAACAGTGGTTTGCTTGCTCGTCACCTTTCGCTGTAGATACTCTGCGCTAACAGCTTGAACAGTATCATCCCTTTTCCCCTGAATAATGTAGTACGGGCATGTAACACGATGCATCATGAGCTTTGTTTCAGCTAAAAGCCTGCGGAACTGGAGCATGCTAGTAAGCGGAATACGGAACAGGCTAGCCAGATATTTGTTGCTGTAGTTACTGAAGTCTTCTTTTAAATTAGAAAGGGATTGGGGAATATCCCAATAGTAGTATGGTGTACACAGAGTAAACAAGAGTCGAACGGGGTAACGAGCGGCTAGATGGAAGGCAAGTAGGCCACCCATTGAAAAACCGATTATCACTGTGATATCTACGCGCATGCTAAGTCGTTGATAGGCATGCTCGGCTGAATGTATCCATTGCTGGCGAGTTGAATGCTTCAAATGATAACGATCGGTCCCATGACCTTCTAATGTAGGGCATTCAACAGTATAGCCCTGACTACGCAAAAATTGAACGAGAGGTAGCACATCATTCATTTTGCCTGCAAATCCATGTAAAACAAGAAAGCCAAGCGTGGTAGCCATTTGCAAGCTCCTTTCTAAATAAAAAAGGCGACCCAAGGGTTGCCTTTTTTTGCCTAGAATACAGGGATTCTTAACTCTAACAAGCGCAACAGAGGAGATGCTTTTGCATATGTGCAAAGCCAAGCTTACGATGTCTTGTTAGGTTATGCGAAATGAAATGAAAGTAACCGTGTTAGACGATAACGGTTTTTAACTCGTTTGCCACTTGGAAGGAAGCGGCGGTGCAGGCTTTAATATCATCTGCTGTGAAGCCATCCGCTACTTCGATTAAAGTAAGGCCTTCTGACGTTACGTCAAATACTGCACGATCAGTAATAATCCGGTTAACCACTTGTTTCCCGGTTAAAGGGAGCGTGCAGGCAGGAAGAATTTTGCTCTCTCCATGCTTATTTACATGCTCCATGATCACCACAATTTTTTTTGCACCGTGGACCAAATCCATGGCCCCGCCCATTCCTTTTACCATTTTTCCTGGAATCATCCAATTAGCTAAATCACCCTTCTCGGATACCTCCATCGCACCCAGAATGGCCAAATCAATATGACCTCCGCGGATCATGCCAAAGGACTCAGCAGAGGAGAAATAGGAAGCACCAGAAATGGCAGTAACGGTCTCTTTTCCAGCGTTGATCAAATCAGGATCGATATCATCAGCATACGGATAAGGGCCGATGCCCAGTAATCCATTTTCTGATTGTAAAACTACGGTTTTACCCTCCGCAATATAGTTAGCCACCAGTGTAGGCATACCAATTCCCAAATTTACATAAAAACCATCCTCGATTTCCTGAGCGGCACGCATGGCCACTTGCTCGCGAGACAAGGTCATGGATAACTACCTCCTTATTTTAAACAGTGAGTAAGCGTACGATTAAACATTATCAATGTTTGTGATTGTTCGATAATATTTTTAATAATGTTATATCAAGCTTTCTGAACAGTGCGCCGTTCGATACGTTTTTCAAAGGAAGGGGCTTTAATCAAGCGTTGTACGTATATGCTTGGAGTATGAATATGATCAGGGTCAAGTTCACCTGCCGCTACGATTTCTTCCACCTCAACAAGCGTGATTTTACCAGCCGCCGCCATCATTGGATTAAAGTTACGTGCGGTTTTATGATAAATGAGATTACCGAGCGTATCTGCCTTCCAAGCTTTGATTAATGCAAAATCACCGGTAATCGCAGTTTCCATTACGTATTCTTTATCATTAAATATGCGAGTTTCACGTCCTTCGGCAATAGGTGTAACGACACCAGCCGGTGTATAAAAGGCAGGAATGCCAGCCCCACCAGCACGAATTCTTTCCGCTAACGTACCTTGTGGCGTTAATTCTACCTCCAGTTCGCCGGAGAGGAATTGCCGCTCAAATTCTTTGTTCTCCCCTACATAAGAGCTGACCATTTTCTTAATTTGCTTTTGCTGTAGCATGAGGCCAAGCCCCCAATCATCCACGCCGCAATTATTTGAAACCACGGTTAACCCCTTGACCCCTTTATCACGCAAGGCAATGATCAGATTTTCCGGAATACCGCAGAGACCAAACCCACCTACTAATAACGTAGCCCCATCATGAATATCCGCAACCATGTCGTTATATGATTCATAAATCTTTGCCACGATGCACCTCTCCCTCCTGTTTAAAAAAAGCTATCACAGTTTTGTACGATCTGGGATGTGTGTAAGCGTTTTATAAGATGAATTTTATCAGACTATTCAAAAAGATAAAAGGGTAGAACACAACTTTAGCGACCTATCATATCTTTTCTTTTTAAGGTAAGATTACTAAGGATAGATAGAGAGTTTTGAAACGGAGGAAACCTGCATGATAAAAATGTTTGTAAGCGATTTGGATGGCACTTTACTAACAGATGAGAAAAAAATTGATCCGGCCGATCGTGAGGCATTGCTGTTTTTAGCTCAAAAGGGAATCCAAATTTGTATTGCCAGCGGTCGTATTGATAGAGATATTAAATGGGTCATTGAGGAGCTAGGTCATCAGTGCCATCGTGTGAGCCAAAATGGTGGTTTTGTTATTACGCGAGAAGAGCAGTTACTGCATGCTTGCGATTTTGATCCAGAGATGGCTCGGAAATTGTGTGAGACAGGGCAGGAATTCGATGCAATAAGCTTGGTGAGTGTAGGCGATGATGTGTACCTGACGAAAAAAACAGCGTACAAGGAAATAGAAGAGGCTCATAAGGAACAAATTAAAGAGGAGCCAAACCTTATTAATATGTTCAGCGATCAGCTAAAACCAACTAAATTAACATATATCGGTGAAATGGAGACATTAAAGCAATTACAGCAAAAGGTTCATGAGCTCTACCCTGAACAATTTGATTCATTTGTATCCTTTAGCGATTGTCTAGATTTAATGCCTTTACATGTTAGTAAAGGAGATGGTGTAAGCCGATTGATGGACAACCTAGGTCTATCACCGGATGAAGTGGCTTGCATCGGGGATTCCTACAATGATCTGCCTATGTTTGAAGCAGTGACACACAGCTTTGCCATGGGACATGCTGATGAGCCTATTAAAGAAAAAGCGGCTCATACAGTAAAGAGCGTGCGCGAGGCAGCAGAGTGGGTCGCTTTGCAAAACGGCTGGCAGTTGACACCTTCATATTCATCTAAATAGCAGGAATATAAGACGCGGCTTCCACGTATCATGTGGGGCTGCTCTTTTATTTTTGTTTTTGTGGTAATTTTATTTTTTAAATTCCCTATCATTTGGAGCAAGAATAAATAAAGCGAAACAGATGCTCGCGGTAGCCGATGATGAGCTGTCAAAGGGGTAACTTTGCCAGTTATTTGGTAATTGGCGGAATAATAGAAGGAAAAGAAATTATGTAAATGATGGTAATTTAAATCCAAATGAAGGAAGGAAAGAAGAGGATATGGCAGAAATAGAAGATAGACGGGAAAAGCTATGTTCGGAAGATTTTCAACCCTTACTACGTACCAATAGATAACTAAATAACAGGTAACCATGGATTTGGCATAAGCAGTAGACCAAAAAGGGCTGTCAACTCAATGGATAGCCCTTTTTCCATTGGTCAAGCTTTCAGGTATAATAGTGAAAATCAGTTTATTTCACAAAGAGGTGACCCATGAATCGTCGAAAGGGGCTGGTGTACGTATGTATTCTACTATTGGCACTAGCTGTTCAATTTGTATTTTCTTCTCAACCGTATGGACAACAGGATATACGCGGACAATTAAAAAAATATCTCGACCTACATGATGTTCAGGAGAAAGTTGGAAATATTTCATTTCAATATGTAAACAAGGAGGTAAGCTTTGAAAATAATGGTGTAGAAGGAGTTTTAGAATTTTTCATTCGTAAAGGAGGCCATTTCTTTGGTTTTATGTTCATTGGAATCATGCTGTTCCAAGCCATTCGCTATTTCTCTTCCCCTGCTTATTCATTGCCATGGAGCTTGTTTTTAAGCCTATTTTTAGGGGTGCTAGATGAATGGCATCAGTCCTTTACACCCGATCGCTCTGCACTCGTTACGGATGTTGTGCTTGATTTTTCGGGAGCCTTCATTGGCATAATATTTTTATTTGTCTATACAATTTTCAGAAAAAAACAAAAAAGTTTAAAAATGTTGTAACAGAATACTCACAGGTGTTAACATTTTAACGTAGGGTTGATGATAAAATTTAGAAAATCAACCATCATAAAGAGAGATAACACCACTATAGAATTAGGAAAAAGAAGGGAAGTCTGTTAAATGAAAGTACCTGTTGGTATTTCAAACCGTCATATTCACTTATCACAACAAGATCTGGATCAATTATTTGGACCTGGCTATGAACTTAAAAAGCTGAAAGATCTAAAACAAGTTGGTCAGTACGCAGCAGAAGAAACGGTTAACATTGTTGGACCAAAAGGTAGAATTAATAAAGTGCGTGTATTAGGACCGGTACGTAAAGCGACCCAACTAGAAGTATCCCGTACGGACAGCTTTGTCTTGGGTGTAGAGCCTCCAGTACGTGATTCTGGAGACATTAAGGGCAGCCCTGGTATCACTCTCGAAGGTCCTCATGGAACTGTTACCATTGATGAAGGTGTTATCATTGCATTCCGTCACATTCACTTCTCTGAAGAAGAAGCAAAAGAATTTGGCGTAAAAGACAAACAATTTGTTTCCGTTGAAGTTCCAGGAACTCGTTCCATTGTGTTTGAAAATGTATTGTGCCGTGTGCATAAGGATTTCCGTTTGGAATTGCACATTGATACGGACGAAGCCAATGCTGCTGGTCTTAAAAACAACATGGAATTAGAAGTTATTGTACCAGTTGATAATCGTGACACCTATTCTAAGTTTAAAGCACAGGAGAAAAAGCTAAGTCTTGTTCTTAACTGCGGTAGTTCCTCTGTGAAATATCAATTGTTCGAATTGCCTTCCCGTAAGGTAATCGATAAAGGCATTGTAGAAGAAGTAAAACGCGATGCTTATGAACAAGCTATTAATGCTATCTTTGATAAATACAAGCAATACGATATCTCTATGGTATCTCATCGTGTCGTTCACGGTGGAGAGGATTTCAAGGAATCCGTGATTATTACGGACGACGTAAAACAAAAAATTGATGCATTGTCTCGATTTGCACCACTTCATAATCCTATCAATCTACTAGGAATTGAATTGGCGCAAAAAATTCGTCCAGATGCACTACACGTAGCCGTATTTGATACAGCTTTCCATCAAACAATGCCTCCAGTATCATATTTGTACCCATTGCCATATGAGTACTACGAGAAATACGGCATTCGTAAATACGGCTTCCACGGAACGTCTCACCGTTATGTTGTTCAACGTGCTGAGCAATTAATGGGTACTCCAAAAGAAAAATTACGTCTAATTAGTTGTCATATTGGTAGCGGTGCAAGCATCACGGCTGTTCGCTATGGCCAATCCATTGATACATCTATGGGTATGACTCCACTAGCGGGTGTAATGATGGGTACTCGTAGCGGTAACATTGATCCAGGTATCTTGCCATACATCGCTGAAATCGAAAAAACAGATACAGCGGGTGCAATGGAGATTTTGAACAAAGAAAGCGGTGTGCTAGGTTTATCTGGCATCTCCAGCGACTTGCGAGACATTGAAAAAGCAACAGCAGAAGGTAATGAGCGTGCTAAATTAGCACTTGAATTATTCGCTCAACGCCTACATGACTTCATTGGTTTGTACTTGGCTCGCTTAAATGGCATCGACGGTATCATCTTTACAGCAGGTGTGGGCGAAAACAGTGAATTAGTTCGTCAATTGGTATGTAACGGACTAGAATACGCTGGTGTTATTCTTGATAAAGAAGCAAATCGCAACAACAAAGGGGAGGGCTTCATCAACAGTCCTTACTCTCCAGTGAAGATTATGGTAATCCCAACTAATGAAGAATTAGTGATGGCTACCGATGCTTACCAGCTTTTCCTAAATAAAACAGATATGGTACAAGTATAAAAGTGAAGAATGGGCTTTTCATTAAATCGTTTTGTCTGCTATACTTAGGAAATGAGCCTGTATGAAGTGAGGTTCTCGACACTTGGTGAAAAGATAAAAGGAGTGCAAAATGGATGGCAGTAGAAGTTGGAAGCATCATTGAAGGAAAAGTGACGGCAATTAAACCTTTTGGTATGTTTGTTGCTGTGGATGAAACGCAACAAGGACTAGTTCACATTTCCCAAGTTGCAAATGGTTTTGTAAAGGATATTAATGATCACTTTTCCGTTGGAGCTGCTGTGAAGGTTAAAGTACTCTCCATCGATGATGCGGGTAAGATCTCCCTTTCCGTTCGCGCAGCTTTACCAGCACCAGAACGCGAAGCTCGCGACGAACAAAAAGATCGTGGTGGAGAACGTGGCGGCTATCGTGGTGGGGGTAATCGTGGTGGAGACCGTAGCTTCAGTAAGCGTGACACTCCTAAGGACTCGTTTGAGGACAAAATGAAAAAATGGTTGAAGCACAGCGAAGAAAATATAGCTACCATCAATAAAAAACAGAATAAGCGCGGATATTAATCGTAGCGATGTTATAAACAGAAAAGAGGAACTATCATAGTTCCTCTTTTCTTTTTCATGTTTTAGCATAAAATCTGGATAAATATAGAGAACAGGTGGTAATAAAGCATGTGGAGAGAACTTTTGCAGGGTGTTACTGAGATCATTCAAATTACGGAAGAAGAACGAGCTATTCCGCAGGTGGCATTGTTCACAGTAACCTATCGTAGCGATATACACCTAGTAAAAGCACTTTTAGCTATTCCAGATCAGAAATTACAATCTCAGCCTAAAGCAGAAGGTCTTTTGCCAGCCCTTCTATACTGCCGAGGCGGCTATAAAAAAGTCGGAAGAGTTCAGCCAATGCGAATCTCTCAAATGGCAGCTTTCGGCTATGTTATTATTGCTCCTCACTATCGGGGAAATGAGGGCGCCCCTGGTAAAGACGAATTTGGCGGAGCAGAGCTAGAGGATGTGCATCAAGCTTATGGTTTACTTGCTAACATGCCTTTTGTAGATCGCAGCCGGATACATCTGTATGGCTTCTCCAGAGGGGCAATGATGGCACTGCGCGCTAGCATGATACCTAACCGTTTTGCGTCCGTAGTTGTTTGGAGCGGTGTAAGTGATATGCATCTTACGTATGCAGAACGGGAGGATTTGCGGCCCTTGTTGAAAAAAATGATGGGTGACCCAGATTCTGCTCCCGAAGCGTATGAGAGCCGCTCACCAGTGAGGGAGGTAGAAAAAATCACCTGTCCCGTGTTAATCATTCATGGCAAAATCGATCAGAATGTTGGGGTAGAGCATGCGAATCGTTTGGCGAAAGCTCTTGTCCTGCATCATAAACCACATGAGTTGTGGTTGGTAGAGGATGAGTCCCACTTATTTACTTCGGAGCAGATTGGAGAATATACGAAAGCTATGTTTCGTTGGTTAGAAAGCATTTCTATTAAATAGATAATAGGATAAGTAAAGCCAGTTAAATTAACATATCAATGTTTAACTGGCTCTTTTAGTAAAAGTAAATTATTTTAATTATTGACAATATATTGAATTGAAAGTAAATTTAAGTAAAGTTATATTATGCCATTTATAGAAGGGAGGTGAGAGTATGAAAAATTATACAACACCAAAAGTGAAAGTAGTAAACCCTGGCGTAATTGATGTAGTTGATTCTTGTCAATGTGGTGCAAAAAATGGAGCAGGAGCGTAAGACACATAGGCAATATTAGTAATGGCACTACTTGTAAAAATAGTGCCATTACTATTTCTATTAGGAAAGGAATGATACGATGTTAGTAACCGATGATGTATTAACTTTTCCAAGATTAGCTGTCTATCGAGAAAAGGAAGACTATATTATTCATAATTACTTGGTGAGTAGTTGGATTGTGTTGAATCAGCAAGAATATGAAATAGCGCATGAAATGATTTACAACAAAAAGTCACCGCAGGGTTTAATTGATGAACAGTACGATGCAAGTTTGGTAAAAAGGGTCATTGGTTTGATTAGACTGTATAAGATTGATAGCTTTAAGGTAGATACTGAGAACAAGCAAAGTATGCATAAACCTGTACCTAAATCTGTTTATTTTGTTACAACATACAAATGTAATTTAAATTGTGTCTATTGTTATGCAGAAAGTAGCCCCAACAGATCTATGGATAATGATATCTCTACCGAAGAGGCTAAAAGAGTCATCACAGAAGTAAAGGAATTAGGGACAAAAACGATTGTTTTTACAGGGGGAGAGGCATTTTTACGAAAAGATCTCGTGGAATTAATGGAATATTCCGATTCCTTAGGGTTACATGTCCATATGATTTCAAATGGTTCTTTTATTTCTAACAAAGAGATAGCTAACAAAATTGCCGAGATTACGAAATTAGTAACGATAAGCCTTGATTCCATGATCGAGGACGAGCATGACAAAAATAGGGGAAAAGGATCGTGGCAGAAAGCGAAAAAGGCCATTGATTTATTGCTAGAAGCTGGTTGTAAGTTAAAAATTAACCAGACAATCACGAAAAATAATATGGATGCTGTGGAGGACGTAATCGATTATACAAATAAAAATAACATCAGGCTCATTATAGCTCCTGTAGCTTCATTAGGAAGAGGCAAGACTCACGAACACGAATTAAATTATGTGCAACGTATAAAAATCGAAAACACAATCATCAACAAACAACCTAACTTTGATGCTGTTAACCAGTTTTACATTAAAAATCATTGTGGTCACGCGTACAGTGAGTTTTCGGTTGATAGCAAAGGCGATGTATTTCCCTGTAAAATCATGCATAATCCCCAGTTTTTAGGTGGGAATGTAAAAGACAAATCGTTAGAAGAAATTTATTACGAATCTCCAGTCTTTACTGCATCACGAAACAGAATCACGGATAACTTACCGATTTGTGGAAAATGTACATTTAAACATATGTGTGGAGGTGGATGCAGAGCTATCCAATGGAGCGATACAGACAGTATAGATGGCACAAACACGGAAGAATGCAAAATTATAAAAAGTAACTTGAAAAAACATATGTGGAATTATTTTAGAAAATCAAAAGAGGAGGTTCCTTCCTAATGATGTCTCCCTATCAAGTAAACAAAGATATCTTCTATGATCAAAATGCAGAGGGTATATTTGTCCTTACACCTGAAGGACAAACGATATTGTTTGAGGATGAAGTAGCCTGTACACTGTGGACACATATTTGTACGAAAGAAACAATTACGCTTGAAGAGATGCTAAAAGAGATATCGGGAAAATTTAATGTTAATACAGAAAATACGATGATTACAAATGATATACAGATGTTTTTAGATGAATTAGTTAGGCATAGGTTACTTACTACCTAGGTAATGTTTCTATTTGCTATCATGACAACGAAAATGATGGATATCAACGCCAAACAATTTGGGGCATGACCATCTAAGATAATAAGTAAGTACATGCAATCATGCCCTGTAGCATCTAAAAATATTTGTACGTTAAGAAGGAGATTTTGGTTTGGATATCATAAGAATATTCAAAAATAAAAACTATACATATCTTTTTCTGGCGAATGTAACCTCCTCTATGGGCAATAAAATTGGTCTTATCGCATTCACATTATATATTCTTACAAGATTTTCTTCACAGCCTATCTTTGCTACCATTACAGAATTAATGTACTCTCTCCCCATGCTTGTCATTTTCTTGTTCATTGGTGCTGTAGCAGATCGTTTTGACCGCAAAAAGATTGCTTCTTGGGCGGATTTTATTTGTGCTTTTCTTTCTCTAGGATTACTTTTTTCTATTGCCATTGATTCCATCGTCCTTTCCTTTTTCATCATATTTGTGAGGAGTGCAGTCTCTAATTTTTTTGGTCCTGCACAAAGAGCTATCATGCAAGGCATTTTAACCGAAAAGGAATATCCAGTAGCTACCGGTTTAAATCAAATGGTAAACAGTATTCTTATATTAGTAGGCAGTTCCATTAGTATCTTTCTTTATTGGCACATTGGTATAGAGGGAGCAATCTTGGTAGATGCCATATCATATCTGGTATCTGGATTGCTAATCCAATTATGCAATATCAAAGTAGAAATCAGATTGCCAAATGGTGAGAAATCGTGGAAAGATGTATCAATAGTAGCCTTGCTATCAGATTTCAGCAAAGGTGTTCGATATATTTGGAATAATAAACTAGTATTAGCCATATCAAGTGCTTTTTTTCTATTTGGAATTATAAATGCCGGTTATGCACTCATTCCTACTTACGCATTGAAGTATAAACTTGCTCCAGAGTCATATGAGACAGTATTGCTATGGATGGGGATTGTGTCAGGGGTAGGTTCTTTGTTTGGAAGTGTAGTCGGGTCCTATTTAGCAACTAAAATGAAACTATATCACATAGCAGTTCTTTCCCTTATAATTATGGGGAGCTCGGTTGTTTTCTCAGGTCTTACGAACAACGTCTCCATTTTTATTCTCCTTGATTTTTTCATTTCTTTGGCTTTTCCCTTATTAAATATAGGTTTTGGCGGTTGGTTGCCAAGCCTCGTTGACCCCAAAATAATTGGAAGAGTATACGGGTGCCTTACGCCTATGATGATGCTGTCACATTCTGTTACGTTGGGGATTATCGCAGTTACGTTCCCTGTCTATATAAGTGTAAGCTTCTTATTCTTCATACACGGCACATGTATGCTTCTAGCGGCCATTTTTTACTACTATATCTTTCAAAAGAATTTTGCAAATAAGCGAGTTGTTGAGCAACAGATGTAAAAGCGAATAATGGAAACAATTCGTTTGAAAAATCGCTTTTTCCCCCTATGCCCATTCGTTATAATGAAGAGACAAAAGGATGATAACGGATCCATGTAGGTAACTAAAAAAGCGGGGAATTCATGTATGCAGCAAAATTTGTTTGAGCAGTACCAGCATAGTGATATTGATGAATTGGCAGATGTTATAGGTGAATTACTACAAAATCCAATTACCATTGAAGATTTGGATCATCGATTGATTGCTTATAGCTCTCATGGTGATAGTACCGATCCAGCGCGTTGGTCTACGATTATGGGACGGCGTGTGCCAGAAACAGTATTAGCACGGCTCTGGAAGGATGGCGTTTTTCAACAGCTCTTTTCGCAAAAGGACCCCGTACATATTCCTGAAAAGAAAGAGATTGGACTTGGAAAACGGGTTGCAATTGCGATACGCAGAGGCAATGATATCTTGGGCTATATCTGGGCGCAGGAGGTAAATCGTGCCTTGACCTCCTGGGATGATGAAATTCTTCGTCAGGCTGCTAAGGAAGCGGTGCCTCGACTGCTACAACGACAAGGAAAGCGCAAAGCCGAGCAGGATAGACAAAAAGAATTCCTCTGGGAGCTTTTACTTGGTGGACATAGCGAGGAGACGAAGCTGCAACAGAAGGCGATTAATCTACACATGAAGATTGTTCCTCCATTGATGGTTTGTACCATAGAGGTTCTGGAAGGCAAGGGTGAACAGCTGCACCAATTGCTTTATCCTCTATTGATGCGAGATAAAATGTATAGCTTAACAGATGGTTCTCAGCTGATTTTGCTTCTGCAGCACCCTAAAGGGCAAGCTGCTACAGAAGACGCGTTGGTTACTTATTCTGAGCAATTTTTAGGGGAATGTATGTCCAAGCTCACAGATAAGTTTGGAAAGGGAAAAGCCCATATTGGCTGTGGCCGCCCGGTTTGTTCCCTCATTGAAGGGCGTCAAAGCTATCAGGAGGCTTTGCAAATGAATGTGATCAAACGGCTGTTTCCTCAGGAGACAGAGCGGATACTGAGATTTCAGCAATTGGGAATCTACCGTTTCTTGCCTCAGATTAAAAGCTGGAATAAAGAACAAGCCTACAAGAATGATCAGCTAGCTAAACTGCTTTATTATGATCAAGAAAACCAAACGAATTTAACCGAAACGTTGGAGGTCTTTCTCGATCATGTCGGAAAGGTTAACCGAACAGCGGCTCATCTGCATATCCATATTAATACGCTTAGCTATCGTTTAAAGCGCATTGAAGAAATCATGCAGATTGATTTAGATGATCCGAACCTGCGATATTCACTCTATATTGATTTAAAGGTAATGAAGCTGGGATAGTTCTTTTGCGCATTTGTGAAAATTCACAAACGAACGCTTTTTCTCTCAAAAGAATCTCTAATGCCCCCTTTATGAAAACGCTGTATTATTGAGAAGTGAAGAAAATATTGTAAGTGAAAGAGAACTGAGCAGGGGCTATCAAGGGGAGGATTTAATTATGATTATCGGAATTCCTAAAGAGATTAAAAACAATGAGAACCGTGTAGCGATCACGCCTGCTGGAGTGACAGCATTGGTACAAAGCGGTCATCAAGTATTAGTTGAAACAAATGCAGGGCTAGGCAGTGGATTTATTGATACTGAATATCAAGCAGTGGGGGCTACTATCGTTCCAACAGCAGCAGATGCTTGGGCAGCTGATATGGTGATGAAAGTAAAAGAACCACTTGCTTCTGAATATAACTATTTCCGTGAAGGACAAATTTTATTTACTTACTTGCACTTGGCACCAGAACCAGAATTGACCAAAGCATTGGTTGATAAAAAAGTGATTGCGATCGCTTATGAAACCATCCAAATGCCAAATGGCTCACTTCCGCTGTTAATGCCGATGAGTGAAGTAGCAGGACGTATGTCTGTTCAAATCGGAGCTCAATTCCTTGAAAAACCATACGGCGGTAAAGGTGTACTTCTAGGAAGCGTTCCAGGCGTTCCAAAAGGTGAGGTTGTCATTGTCGGTGGTGGTATTGTAGGTACTAACGCTGCGAAAATGGCAGTAGGCTTAGGTGCAAATGTTACGATTTTAGACATTAGTGCTGATCGTCTTCGTCAATTAGATGACCTATTTGGTGGACGTGTTCACACATTGATTTCTAACAGCTTTAACATTGCTAACGCAGTGAAAAAAGCAGATTTGTTAGTAGGAGCAGTTCTAATTCCAGGTGCACGTGCGCCACGTCTGGTAACAGAAGAAATGGTAAAAACAATGGCACCAGGGTCTGTGATCGTTGACGTTGCAATTGACCAAGGTGGTTCTATTGAAACGATTGATCGCATCACTACACATGATAACCCAACCTATGAAAAGCATGGGGTTATTCATTACTCAGTAGCCAATATGCCAGGAGCAGTAGCTCGCACATCTACACTTGCTCTAACAAATGTAACTGTTCCTTATGCTGTGCAAATTGCTAATAAAGGATATGTGGAAGCAATCCGTAGCAACCAAGCTCTAGCAAAAGGTGTTAACGTTATTAATGGTCAAGTAACCTATAAAGCAGTAGCGGATACACACAATCTGCCATTTGTTTCTTTGGAAGATGCGTTACTAGTAGCAAGTAAATAAGAAGTTCCAAATTATAAAAATAATTCATTTGAAAAAGTGCCATACTTTTTGTTAAAAAAGGTATAGCACTTTTTCTTTTTTTGACTTTCTATCCAATGCCAAAGGTTTGTGGTATGCTCTTATATCGAGAACAGAATATGCGTTAGGAGTGAAGTGGCAACAATGTATAAGCACCTAAAAAAGTTTATCTTTAAAATGGATCCTGAATCGGCACACGAGAATGCGATTAATGGACTACGAATGGCTGACAGCATTCCTTTAGGCAAAAAGGTATTAAACATGATGTATGGCTATGAAAATCCAATGCTCGTAAACAAAGTATGGGATATCGTTTTCCCTAATCCGGTAGGACTGGCGGCTGGGTTCGATAAAAATGCCGAGGTGTATATTCCGCTCGGATTAATGGGATTCGGCCATGTAGAAGTCGGCACGTTAACTCCGCTAGCTCAACCAGGTAATGACAAGCCACGTTGTTTTCGCTTAAAGGAAGATCAGGCGATTATCAACCGTATGGGTTTTAATAACCACGGTGTACAAGCAGCAGCGAAATCCTTAAGTCATTATCAGGATGCCTGCATGCCAGTTGGGGTAAACATTGGAAAAAATAAACTAACTCCTAATGATCAAGCAGCAAGTGACTATGAAAAATGCCTCGAAGCGCTCTATCCCTATGGTCATTATTTTGCGATTAATGTAAGCTCACCTAACACTCCTAACTTACGTGACTTGCAGGAAGTAGATAGTTTACGTCATCTTTTGCGGACAATCCGTAAGAAGGCGGATCAGCTAGAGAAATACGGTGCGAAGCGTAAACCAATCCTTTTAAAAGTAGCCCCAGACATGTCGGATGAGCATATGAGCGATGTTGTTTATGTTGCTTTAGAAGAGGGAATGGATGGTTTGATTGCTACCAACACTACTCTGTCTCGAGAGAGTGTTTCCGATCGCAGGCTGGCGAAGGAAGCAGGGGGACTGAGTGGTCCAATGCTATTGCCACGTGCAACCGAATGCGTTCGTGATATTTATAAAGCAGTAGGCGACAAAATGCCTATCATTGGGGTAGGGGGTATCTTCACTGGTGATGATGCGTACCGCATGATGAGAGCAGGTGCGTCTATGACCCAGATTTACACGAGCATGATCTATGTGGGACCTGGTGCTGCCACAGAGATTAACAAGCGTTTGGTTCAGCTTATGAAGCGAGATGGATTTACGCATATTAGTGAAATTATTGGGATTGATCATAAATAAAGGTGCAATTCTACTAAAAGGAGCTCTTTCATTTTGAAAGACTCCTTTTTAATATGCCGATTTTTCTACACATTGCTTTCAAAAATTCTGCTTGGGATTTCCCAAAAACCAGCTACAATATATGTGAGACGATACAATAAGAGAAATGATTATAGGGGGTTAGTGTAATGCGGATACTGATGGTAGGTGCGGGTGCAATTGGTGGATATTTTGGATGTCGTTTAGTGGAGAGTGGCAGGGATGTTACTTTTCTTGTACGTCAAAAACGTAAGGAACAACTAGAAGAGCGAGGTCTAGTTATCCAAAGCGTAAATGGCGATTCCACAGTCCAAACCGCCTTATTAGTAGCTGGAGAAGAAGCGCCCCCTTTTGATGTCATTATGTTATCGCCAAAAGCATACCATCTGGAGGATGTAATCAATGATATTGCTCCCTTTGTGGGTGAGGATACGATGATTATCCCGCTTTTAAATGGAATTGCTCATATGCAGCCATTACAGGAGCATTTTGGGGCAGAAAAGGTATTGGGCGGATTGTGTTTTATAGAAACAACGCTAAGCGCTGACGGGGATATCGTCCAAACTAGTAAGGCTCACAGGCTCGTTTTTGGGGAATGGAATGGTGGCACGTCCGAGCGAGTAGAGCGATTATATGAGTATGTAAAAGGAGCGAATGCGAGCTTCGAATTATCCTATAACATTCAGCAGGAGGCTTGGCAAAAATATTTATTTATTACGATGCTCTCAGGCATTACCACCTTGATGAACTCCGCAGTAGGACCAATTCGCGATTCTCCATTTGGAATCGAGCTAACGAAACAAGTAACAGAGGAATGTGTGAGAGTCATGATGGCGGTTGGCGCACCTATCTCTGCTGACATGGTAGATCGTGTGATGGAGACTTTTAAGCAACAAGGCTATAAAATGAAATCCTCCATGCTACGGGATATGGAAAAACGTCTGCCAATTGAAGGAGAGCATTTGCAGGGGTACTTGCTACATCTTGCCGAACAGCAGGGAATAGAAACACCAATGCTGCGAATTGTTTATAATAACGTAAGAATTTATGAACAAAAGCGTCAAAGCACATTCTAATGTTATAATAAGGGGCAGAAAAGGAGGGCTATGCTGAAATGGAAGTTGTAAAAATTGCTCCCCGTGGTTATTGCTATGGCGTAGTGGATGCCATGGTACTGGCTATTAAAACGGCAAAAAATCAAAATGTGCCGCGCCCTATCTACATTTTGGGAATGATCGTGCATAATGCGCATGTGACTGAAGCCTTTGAACGTGAAGGAGTTATCACGTTGGATGGAGAAGATCGTCTAGCGCTTTTAGATAAAATTGATCACGGAACCGTTATCTTCACGGCTCATGGAGTATCGCCAGAAGTCCGCAAAAAGGCGAAGGAAAAAGGTCTGACGGTTGTGGATGCTACTTGTCCTGATGTAACGAAAACGCATGATCTCATTAAAGAGAAGGTGGAGGAAGGCTACCATATTCTCTATATTGGTAAAAAGGGACACCCTGAGCCAGAGGGAGCCATTGGGATAGCGCCTGATCGTGTTCATTTGGTTCAGACGCTGGAAGATTTGCAAAACGTCCACATTACGACTGACAAATTGGTGGTCACCAACCAAACAACGATGAGCCAATGGGATGTCAGACACATTATGGAAGCCATTGTAAAGAAATACCCTTCGGTAGAGGTGCACAATGAAATATGCATGGCTACACAGGTTAGACAGGAAGCAGTAGCAAAACATGCTGGTAAAGCAGAGGTAACGATCGTTGTAGGTGACCCTCGAAGTAATAATTCCAATCGTTTAGCGCAGGTTTCAGAGGAGATTGCGGGGATTCCGAGTTATCGCATTTCTGATCTGTCTGAGCTTAATATTGAGTGGCTGAAGGGTAAAAAGAGTGTATCTGTTACTGCGGGTGCATCTACTCCGACACCATTAACAAGGGAAGTTATTGCTTTTCTTGAACAGTTTGATGAGCTTGATCCTTCTACGTGGGAAAAAGTACGGACAGTTAATTTCGGTAAGCTATTACCTACCGTAAAGGAAGAGAAAAAAGAGTAAAAGTAGCAATCTGATACAAAAACAGCTTCTTCGGTAATTCCGATTGAAGCTGTTCTTTATGTGGAAAGTAGAGGAGAAAACTGCATGAACAGCAAAAATAACCAGCATACTTTTACAAACGAAAGCGCTTCAAATGCTTATGTAGCCTTAGGTGGGCTTTATATCTTTTTGTATTACGCTATGGGTGCTTACTCGCCTCTACTAACAGAGTACTTTAAATCTATTCATTTAACTGGAGTTGAAATTGGTACGCTTAGTTCGATCACTCCTGTAGTATCCTTGCTGCTACAGCCCGTTTGGGGAATGATTTGTGATCGCTTTCAGGTTCGGAAAAAGGCGCTGATTCTAGCACTTATCGTTGTAGCCTGCGTCTCATTTTTGTTTACCTTTATTCATTCGTACGCATGGGTGTTTTTTACCATTGCGTTCTGGTCTGTTTTTCAATGCGCGGCTATCCCGATTTCAGATAGCTTAACACTTAGCTATGTAAGCAAGCGCTCCATGCATTTTGGCAGTATTCGTTTATGGGGAGCGATTGGATTTGCTATTGCCGCTTTTCTTACTGCCTTGGCTGTTCAGCAGTGGGGTCCATCTGCTATTTTTTACAGCACAGGATTTGCTTATTTTATCGCTGTACTCTTTTTGATCAGAATTCCCGATGAGCGAATTGAGCGAAAGGCGATCACGCGTAATAGCTTTAAAGAGGCTGGGACGCTTTTTAAAGGTCCACGCTTTATCCTCTTTCTCGTCTCTACATTTTTCGTATTTGGTCCAATGACTGCTCATAATACCTGGTTTAATCTATACTATCAGCATATCGGTGGAGAGATTGCCACATTAGGACTTGCTTTTTTACTGTTTGCAGGTAGTGAAGTACCTTGTATGAAGCTGGCATCAAGCCTTGTCAAAAAAATAGGTCTGGAGCAAACACTCTTATTTGCTTGCCTTGTTTCTGGTGTCAGGTGGTTTTTCTACGGATCAGCTCCTAGTACGACAATTGTCTTAAGCTTATTTTTCCTACAAGGATTATCAGTTGGGCTATTCCTCGCTACGGCTGCTCAATATGTACGGGATAATACACCGCTTGCCTTGCAGGTAACAGCTCTAGCCCTATTTGCTTCATTTGGACAGGGATTAGGCTCCATGGTTGCTAATTACACAGCAGGCTGGGTTATGGAATATTACGGTATTTTGCGTACGTATACATTCTTTGGGATTTCTACCTTACTCGGAATCATCCCTTTATTGCTCATCTGTTATGGTCCTTGGAAGCGCCGTTCAGAAGAGATTGCTGCAAAATAAGATTCAAGGTTAGAATCGGAAACAATATAATTGAAAACCGACTGAAAGGCGCATGTTAGAAGGCCCTTTCAGCCGGTTTTTTTATGTTTGAAACGTGATTAGAAAACAAAAAAGGAGAAAGAGAATTCAATTTTTTACGTTATACCTTATGATATAAAGCGCTGCTACACGATACCACTTACAATAATTGACAATCATCAGAGCTGTGATTTATACTCGCCTTACAGAATGAAAATTCATTCCGCAAAGGAGTACAGGATGTGTCGGAATCTAAACGCGATTTAATCATGAAAGCTGCACTAATTCTTTTTGAGGAACGAGGCTTTGATGGGACAACAGTTCCGATGATTGTAGAGAAAGCGGGAGTTGGTGCCGGTACTCTTTATCGGTATTTCGAAAATAAGGAGTCGCTCGTCAATACCTTGTTTCAAGAATGTGTAATGGATTTGCTAGAGACTGTAAAAAAAGGATATCCCCATTCTTCTGAAGATGTATATGAGCAATTTCAACACATTTCCAATCAGGTGATTAGCTATTTATTGAACAACATGTATGCATTATTGTTTCTTGATTCACATGCGAATAGGCATTATCTGGACGAGGCTAGTCGCCAATCCTACAATATGCTACGGGATTTCTTTATTGACTTTATTCATCAGGGCCAACAAAAGAACATCATTCGCCCACTACCTGCTGAAGCATTGCTTACGATCGTTGACGGTGCCTTTATTGCTTTAAATAAGGCCATTCGATTTTGTGAAATTAAGAATCCATCAGAATTAATTGCAGGTGTACAAGAAGCATGCTGGGATGCGGTCAGAATTCATTAATTCAGACCCCTCTTATCAAAACGGAATGAATATTCATTCCGAGCCCAAGTCAGTTTTCACAATCTAACAGATTTAAAATATAGGAGTGATAAGAACATGAATGCTACCGTACAAAAAAGGTTTTGGATTCTACTCATACTCTCCCTCTCGATGATCGTGATGACGGCATGCAGTAAAGATAAGGAAGCAACTGTTCAACCGCAGGGGGCGAAAATAGTTGTAGCAGAGGCAATTAAAGCGAAAACATTTAAAGAGATGAGTGAGCTTTCCGGAACGCTTGCTCCCAAGGAAGAAACAACGTTATCTTTTGAAGTAGCAGGAGAGGTCAAGTCCCTACCATACAAAGAAGGAGATCAAGTAAAAAAAGGGGACATTTTGGCCCAGCTTGATTCCACAGATTACTCTCTCCAGCTAGCTTTGGCCGAGGCTCATGTATATGGTGCGAATGCTAATTTGGCTAAAGTAAAAAACGGCTTCAGAGAACAAGAGGTTCAGCAAGCAAAAGTAGCGGTTGATGCAAAGAAAATCTTGCTGGAAAAGGCACAAAAAGATTACATACGCATGGAGCAACTCTATAAGAGTGGTGCGATCCCTCAAACTGAGCTTGAAAATGTCAAAAATGCACTTGAACTTGCTAAAAAAGACTTTGCCTCGGCCCAGCAATCCTACTCGCTTGTAATGGCAGGAGCTCGGGCGGAAGATATAAGCTCGACCCAAGCGAACTACCAGGGCGCTGTTGTTGGTCGAAATCAGGCCGCAGCCACTCTAGCAAAAACACAGATAAAAGCTCCGATTACGGGAACAGTACTATCAAAATTAGTGGATGTGGGACAACTGGCGAGTCCGGGCGTTCCTGTTTACCGTATCGGCAACATTACCCAATTGAAAACAGTTTTACCCGTACCTGACAGGGATATATCCGCCTGGAATGTAGGAGATACAGTCGAATTTACACTGTATGAGCAAAAACGAACAGGAAAGGTCTCAAAAATCTATCCGGCCACCAATGAGCAGACAGGTACGATCAGTGTAGAAGTTGTGATTGATAATACAAAGCATGACTGGTTTCCCGGACAAGTAGTGAGTGCTAAGCGCGCCTTGTTACAAAAAGAAGGAATTTTTGTGCAGGTCGAAGCTGTTTTTAGCCGAGGGTCCGGTCCTTTCGTTTATGTGATAAAAGATGGTAAAGCCAGAAAGACGCCTGTTGCCATTGGCCAGTACGTTGATAACTTTTTGGAAATTACATCAGGGCTTCAAGCAGGAGATATGCTGATTACGAAAGGTGCTGACCGATTGCTCGACGGTGACATTGTTGCCGTGGGAGGGGGCAAACAGCATGATTGAGTATTTCATCAAAAAGCGAAAAATAACGCTTGTCTTCTTTACGATGGTGGTGCTGATCGGGATATTCGTCTCCCTCTCACTTCCTAAGCAGGAATCACCAGACACCATTGTCAGTATGGCTACGGTTACAACCATTTACCCAGGGGCCACTCCAGAAAAAATGGAACAAACCGTAACAAAGAAATTGGAAGGAAAGATCAATGAGGTTCAAGGCATCAAATCAATTAGCTCCGAATCCCGTTCTGGAATATCCCTTATTACCGTTCGGTCAGAGAGTAAAGTCGAACCGAAAAAGGTATTTGAAGAACTGCGGAAAAAAGTGAAAGATGCTGAGGCTGATTTACCTGAGGAAGCGGAGCAACCAATCATTAATGATGACATGAGTCGTACGTTTATCCAGACCTTTCAAATTACGGCAGAATCATTTGAGGAAATCCTTCAGCTACGCGATACACTTGATCTTTGGAAGGATCAGCTTCGTACCATACCTGGTGTTTCAGATGTCTCTATACTCGGTCTGCCAAAACAGGAACTAAAAATATATGTAAATGCCCAAAGATTGCAACAATACAAAATTTCCTGGACGCAGGTAATGAATGCTGTTCGAACGAAAAACGAAACGACGCCACTTGGGGACGTTAACGTTGACACCCGTAAATATCAGCTTACCTTACCTGTTAGCTACAAGGCTGACACATTCAACAAAGTAATTGTAACCCGTACAAAAGAAGGAGTGCCTGTTTATCTTCAGGATATCGCGACGATTTCAGACAGTACCAAAAGACTTGAATATCAAACCTATTATAACGGGAAGCCTGCTGTGACGGTCAGCATAAATGCCGAATTGGGAAGCGATGTTCCTGGTGTTCAGAAAGCCATTGATCAAAAGCTAGAAACGTTAGAAAAGAATCTTCCTTCGTGGGCAAAAAAAGAACCTGTTTTTTCCCAGATGGATCGAATTGATGAGCTTTTCTCCGGACTGTTTCACGAGATGCTGATTGCCATTGTGGCCGTTCTTTTCATATGCACGCTAGGCCTGAACCTGACGACCTCCATGATGGTGGCATTGGCGATTCCAATCTCATTGGCAGCAGGGATGGCTGTCCTTCCCTTCTTTGGAATTACACTCAACCAGATGACAATCTTCGGGCTTATCATTGTACTTGGTATTCTAGTGGATGATGCAGTAGTGGTGAATGACAATATCGAGAGAAGGCTGTCTGTACTGGGGGAAGATGCGTATACGGCTTCCGTACTTGGAACCAAAGAGGTCTCGGTTTCGATTATCACAGCTACTCTCGCTACGGTCTCGGCGTTTGGGCCAATTATTTTTCTTCCTGGAGATGCGGGGCACTTTATCTTTCCCGTTCCGGTGATCATCATCTTTACGATGCTAGCCTCAATGCTCATGTCACTTACGATAGTTCCTATTTTTAGAGAATGGAACCAGAGACGGAACAAAAAACAGACAAACTATCAAAAGCCAGCCGGTCTATTAGGCAAACAAATCAATTCCTTGATCCAGTGGTATGGAGATCGCGTCATGCCGATTATGCTGAAGAATCCATTAAAAACAGGAGTCACTGGGGTATTGATAGCAACCGTGTTTTATGGACTGATTACATTTATACCCGTTCAACTTTTTCCAGATGATGACAGGCCACAGATGGTTGTCAACATTAGCACGCCTATTGGCAGTAATTTGCAGGAAACAGATCGAATTGTTCAGGGTGTTACAGAGTGGATTCAGAAGCAACCGCATATTGAAAAGGTCTCTGCTTTCTTAGGTGGAAATGGGCCACAGATGATTCCGAGTGCACCACCTGTCGGATCAGGAGAAAATATGGCACAATTGGTGATTACATTTGATAATAAGCAGATGGATTCAAGAAAAATTCTGGAGCCGTGGATGGTACAGTTTAAACAGATGTACCCAGAAGCAAATATTATTCCTTATAGTGTAAAGGCCGCGATGTATACAGGAAGTCCGGTAGCCATTCGGGTGTATGGAGACGATTTGCATCAGCTATACGCCATTTCGGAGCAAATAAAACAACTGATTGCCGAGACGAAGGGAACCTATAATATAAACGATACTCTGGGTAACGAGCAATATTCCTTGCAATTCAATGTGAATCAAGGAAACATGGATAAGAAGCTGATCAGTGAAGCTGACTTAACACGGACATTACGTCTGATTAGCCAAGGAATTCCTATGGGACAATTTGATAATGGAAAAAATTTAGTTGATCTCACTCTGCTTGCGGATCAGTCGGGAATGACGACTCAGCAAGTCTTTCAACAGCTCACGGTTCCCAACGTTCAGGGGCAGCTCATTCCTGTCTCTCAGATAGCGGAAATGAAGCCAACCTTATCATTACAGAATATACCTCGCTACAATTTATCACGCAGTGTTACGATTACAAGTGATGTAGGAGATCGGACTGCCGATGATGTGATGAGAGAATTGAAAGAGAAGATGGAGAAGCTAGAATTACCAGCAGAGTATGCATGGAATGTAACTGGTGAAACAGAAGAGGAAACTGATATTTTACTTGATTTAGGAATGCTTGCGGTTGTAGCTGTTTTCCTCATTTTTCTCTTGATTGTCATACAGTTTAATTCATTATCCATTCCTATTTTGGTCATGAGTACGGTCTATTTGGCGATTTCTGGCAGTCTAATCGGGTTATTTATTACAAGAACACCAATCGGATTTATGACAGTGGCGGGCTTTATCTCCTTGTCTGGGATTGTTGTGCGAAATGGGATTGTCTTGATTGAGTTTATCGAGGAGGCAAGACATACTGGTGTTGAACTGAAGGAAGCAGTTATTGGAGCTGGTAAAGCCCGATTGAGACCGATCCTGTTAACATCTGTGGCAGCGATAGCAGGGCTTACACCAATGGCGATTACGGGCAGCGTGATGTTCAAACCGCTCGCTATTACCATCATTTCTGGTTTGTTGTTCTCTATGCTACTAACACTGATTGTGGTTCCATCTTTGTACACGGTTCTTGCAATTGGCAAGCAACGGAAAGTAGCAAGAAAGAAGGCTCGGGAACAGATAAATAGCCAACAGGTTGAAAAGTCATTGTAAGTCAAGGCTTCCTCAGTGTCATAAAAAAGTAAAAAGGAATGGATAGCGAGTCAAATGATTTATGACTGCTATCCATTCTTTTTTGCGTGTCTTTACAAGTCTACGATAAGCTTTTCGTTGTTGATTAATGGTTATATGGGAATTGAGTTGAATATCCGCTAAATTGCTGATGAGCTTGTGTTACCTTTTGCTGATCTGCTGCTTCAAGCTTATACCAGCCCTTTTGAAACATACAATTATATAATTCACGGGCTGACTGATGAGTTTCCGTTAATAATTGCATATAGGCTTCATGTAATTGCTGGTGACTTGCTTCTCGCACTGCATCATTTAGGCTATCAGTTAAATATTTGCAGGTGCTAAGCGCATCATTGATATAATCGCGATCGTTCATTTCAGGGCCTTTGACCTTTGGCAATTGATTGGATTGCGGATTCGCAATTTGTTTGTTTTGCATGAGGAAAACTCCCTCCCTTTCCTAGAAATTATTGCATCTGTGGCAACGTTTTGATGACATTTGTATTATTGATAGTTAGGTGTGTTAACAGTTGTTCATAATGCATTTGGTGCATGTAGCCCGTTTTGTTTAACAAATCTTTAATCTGAGGGTCCTGTACCTGCTGTGCGAAATAATGCAGCTTCTTAAAGGCGTTTAACTCCCAGGACATAGCATCCTTTAGGTAAGATAAATCCTTGCCCGTAATGACTGTAGGCGGAGTAGGGAATGGAATTTGTTGATTTTGGGCGTTGGCTAATTTAGAAGAGATGGTTTGCATAGTGGAAAGCCTCCTTTCAAATCTGGACAGTTTACAGGGATAGCTTTTGTTTGAACAGAAGGTTTCATACAAGACAAAAAATGCCCTTTCCAAAGCCAAATCGGCCTGTTAGGAAAGGGCTGTGATGTATGTATTTTCATGCTTGATCGGGTATGTTTACTTTGAGTTGTCGTTTGTAGCTTGGATGAATTGCAAAGCGATTATTTCAAAGTCGATGCTGGCTGGAGCGATGAATAAGAAGTATTCTAGCTCCTCCTGTAATTGATGCTGTAGCTCAATTAACCGAGAACGTAAATCTTCTCCAAGCTTTGCTTGTACAGATAGTGCTACCTCAAGGCGAGGCATGGCTTGAAATGTATAATCCACCCTGTGCACTTTCACGACAGTGCTATTTCGATAGCAGGCCTGCTGTACCAGTTTCCGCAGTACCTGTTCATGAATTTGAATCCGGCCTTGGGAAAAGGAAGGTTGAACAACTGTGGTTTCACCCATGTGTTTTTTAGAGGCAAAGATTTGCCATGCTGAATCAACAATCCGTTTAAATAAATCCTTCTCCACTTCTACGCGTGGAATAGGAATTACGTGCTGACCCATTGTTTCACGAACATAGCGGGCTGCTTCAATCTCTTTTTCAGGTTTAATCGCTTCTATTGGGATGTATTCCGTTACTTCCGGCAAATCGAGCGCAGTGATAATCTTTCCAATCATCCGTGTTGAGGTGCCTAAAATTAAAATCTTCTCAATAGGAAGCTTGTGCAGAACGCGCTGTACTTCATCCACATGATCTGAAAAATGAAAGATAGCGCGTTTTACTGCACGAATTTTTGTCTTTTCATATTTAGCTGAGTAGCCTGCAACCTTACGACCTTGATAGATAAGAATTCCATCATCAATGATGGCATCAATGTGACGTGAGTGAGCGAGACTTAATGCACTGGTGCTTTTACCTGTACCACTAGGGCCATAGAGAGCATATACTTGCACAAACTTCCCTCCTCCACTTTTTTATTCAGTATAGCATGGATTAATCAAGCGCAGGGAGAAAAGCGGGGTGCCGAATAGAAGCACAGCGAAATCGCTTTTAGAAGTCTGAGATGACTTTTTTACCGATAAGGCGCCCCTAGCTCTCGTGCTCGCTCAGTAGCTCGCAGAATGGCTTCTGTTATGGCTTGTTTAAAGCCGTGCGACTGCAATACCTCTAGGCCTGCCTGTGTAGTTCCGCCTGGACTAGTTACTTTTTTACGCAGGACCGCTGGCTCTTCCTTGGTCGCGATCAACATGTGAGCGGCGCCAAGCAATGTTTGTACGGTTAGCTCCCGGGATATCTCTTGGGAAAGACCTGCTTGCTGTCCAGCACCCTCCATGGCTTCCACAAGATAATAAATATAAGCAGGCCCACTCCCAGATAAGCCAGTGATAATATCTAATTCTTGTTCGAAAACGATACACACATGACCGATTGCTTGAAATAAACATTCTGCTATAGCCAGATGTTGCTCAGACGCAAATTTACCAGCAGCTATTCCAGTTGCGGATAAACCTACGGCTGAAGATGTGTTTGGCATCGCACGAATGATTGGACATTCGACGCCAAGCCATTCCTGAATAGAGGAAGTAGGGACTCCGGCAATGACAGAGATAATCAAATGATCAGGAGTTACGTACTCACGCAGGGTCTGGCATGCTGAGGCGACGTCCTTTGGTTTCATTCCCAAAATGATCACTTGAGACTGTAGAAGCATAGTTGATAAATCACGAGTTGGGGTCACTCCGTACTGTTCTTGTAGTTCACGGAGCCTAGCATCATCTGAATGATTAGTCACATAGATGCTATTTGCAGGTAGTAAATGTTTAGCTGTGATACCTTTTACAATGGCTTCTACGATGGAACCTGCTCCCATAAAACCTACGTGAAGTTGTTGGCATATCTGGTTAGCTTGATGATCGTTCATGAGAGAGATCTCCTTTCGTAAATAACGATTACCTTGTTTGTCCGTTTCCTAAGACACGATATTTAATAGAAGTCAATGTTGTTAGACCCATCGGACCGCGAGCATGCAATTTTTGTGTGCTAATTCCAATTTCAGCTCCAAAGCCAAATTCTCCACCATCTGTAAAACGTGTAGAAGCATTATGATAAACAACAGCAGCATCTACGGCTTGCAAGAAGCGTTCTGCTTGCGTTTGATCCTCAGTCAAAATTGATTCCGAGTGCTTGGTTCCATAAGTAGCGATATGTTCCAAGGCCTCATCTATATTCGTAACCGTTTTAACAGCAAGAATGGTGTCTAGGAATTCAGCATGCCAATCCGGTTCGGTAGCTAAGACAAAGCGATCGCGTAGCTCTGGGTGGGAAGCCATTGTTCCTTCGCATACGCGTAGCTCTACGCCTGCATCTAGCAGGGATGTCAAAAGAGCTGCGGATTGATCATGTCCAAAATCTTGATGGATGAGTAGGGACTCAAGAGCATTGCATACAGCAGGACGACTTAGCTTAGCATTTTGTACGATAGCTTTGGCCATAGCCGAATCAGCGGATTGATCAATGAAGATATGGCAATTACCTACTCCGGTCTCAATAACAGGCACAATGGAGTTTTTCACAACACGATTGATTAGGGATGCTCCTCCACGTGGGATGATCACGTCGATAATTCCATGGAGGCTGCACATCACATCTACCGCTGCCCGATCGGTCGTAGCAAGATACTGAACCGCTTCATGTGGCAGTCCAAGATTTTGAAGGGCGGTTTGAATACTTTTTACCAAAGCTAGGTTAGAACGAGTGGTTGAGGCACTACCGCGCAGTACAACGGCATTTCCTGTTTTTAGTGAAATGGCGGCCGCATCTACTGTAACATTTGGACGTGCTTCATATATCATACCGACTACCCCTAGTGGTACACGCACGGAACGAATGGCCAAGCCGTCCTTTTGAACCCACTCCGCAGTTGTTTCGCCAATAGGATCAGCAAGAGCAGCTAAATCCTCTAGGCTATCAGGTAAGGCAGTAATTCGTTCGGGTGTTAGACTAAGACGATCAATTAAGCTCGTAAGCTGTCCACTTTCAATTGCCTTGTCAACATCCTGTTTATTTTCAGTTAAAATATAAGCTTGATCAGCTAAAAGCTGTTCTTTTATAGCGCGTAATGCAGCGTTCTTTTGTTCGCTGGTCAAAAGTGCCAACTTTCGTGAGGCTACTTGAGCTAGTTTTGCCTGCTTCGTAACCTGATCAATCACCTGCTTGGAGGCTACATTCGTTTGGTGGTTTCCTTCTCTCATGTTTCCCGCTCCTTTTTCTTGCTTATTTTATATGAGATGAGGCAGAGATACCCATTGATCTCGATGAATAGCTTCTGTAAAAGGTTTTTCCCTCTGTGGGTCACTGATGATTTGGCGCAGTAGTTCACTATCATAGCGACAGACACCTCGACCAATTAAACCAGTAGGGGCATACACTTCAACAACATCCCCCTGTGAAAAATCACCCTCTACACTGGTAATTCCCGCTGGTAGCAGACTGCTCTTGCGTTGCTGAATCGCTTCTTGGGCCCCAGCATCTACATGCAAGCGACCGGCGATAGCGGAATGCAGGGCAATCCACTGCTTCTGTGTAGAAACACTCTCGCGCTTTTCAGCAGCATGAGTAGTAGAGGTGTCCAAATTTATTCCGCCAAAATCTCCAATATAGGTTCCTTCTCCTGTCCCATTAATGACATGCAATAAACTATCCTTGGAGGATAACCGTCCGATAAAGGTACGCGTGCCTACATTTAAGGCCGTTTCAGCAGCAATTACCTTGGATTGCATTCCTCCAGTACCAAGAGATGAACCTGAACCGCCAGCTACTGCTTTGATTTCATCTGTAATGGTAGCGACCTTGTCGAACCGCTTTGCGTCAGGATTATTTCTTGGGTCTTTATTATAAATACCATCAGTATCAGTCAAAATGATGTAGATGTCAGCATGCAGCATACCAGCCACTAATGAACCTAACATATCGTTATCGCCGAACGTTAACTCGGCAACAGAGACAGTATCGTTCTCGTTAATGATAGGAGTGATGTTGCGTGAAAGGAGTAGGGACATCGTTTGAAACGCATGACGGTATCGTTCCTGATTAGAGAAGTCACTGCGAGTCAACAGAATCTGTGCGATATGATAGTTATAGGCAGCAAACAAAGCTGAGTAATGCTCCATCAAAATACTTTGTCCGATAGCTGCTGCGGCTTGCTTAGCTACGATGGTTCGCGGTCGTTGTTCATAGCCTAGCAGGCAATATCCACTTGCTACAGCTCCCGAACTCACGAGTACGACCTCGTGTCCTTCACCACGCAGAGCTGCAATGGCGTCTACCAAGAGACTCATTTTTTGTTGGTCGCAGCCGCCTTGTTTTTTTGCTAAGGAACTGCTTCCTACTTTCACCACAATGCGCATTTTTCCGGTCTGATTCATGTTGATCTGCTCTCCTTTTTCATCTCTAACAAACAAAAAAACCTTCCATCCTTAGAAAAACATAAGGACGAAAGGTTTACTTTCGCGGTACCACCTTAATTAAATGCCGAACCAACCCTTACATGGATCGACATCTATCTTTACACTTAAGAAAGCCATACATGGCCGATAAGCGCTTTCCTTGATAACAGGGGAAAGAATCCTGTCTAGGTCATCCCTAGCCGCTCTGGGATGGGTTCAAGCTGTTTCATGCACGCGATCTTCCAGCCAATGGATCGCGTTCTCTGGAGCAGAAAGGGGGCTTTACTATTTCCCTTCAAAGCGATGAAGTATGATTATTTACATCATTATGATGGGGAGGACGGGAAAATGTCAAGGGACGTTACTGGAAATTTTCTTGTCCATATATGCCAGAGCGTTTTGTTATTTCGTACCGTTTGGATTCCTGATCCCGTCCTAAGTGATACCTCACAAGCGAGCTAGAGGATGCAACAGTAGGTGAAATTCCAGAAACCTCAACAATCAAACCGCTATTTTCAACGGAGACCTTCATATTCTGAGTAGAGATAAATACAGGATAGCGTTTTGTCGAAGTAGACAAATAAACATGTCCATCAACGATTTTTGTATCCAAATGATCGTACAGGGCAACAGCTAATGGTCTGCTCCAATACTGCTGAAAGAAAGCGAGAATCCCATCTCTGGTATGATAAGGCTTTGGAAGCTGTCGATAAATGAGCCCATCTTCTTTAATCTCTTTGCCATCAGGAAGGGTAGCGGCAGCATATTCTAAATCATTAATGACCTGTTCGGCTTTTTGTAAGAATACGGACACATCATTGAGATTTGTTTCCATATGAGCTATTGCTGTCGTTTGCCATTTAGTCTGTTCCTTTTTGGTACTGGCTGTTTTTATGTGATCTGATTTTTTAGCAGTTGTAGCAGAATCGTCCTTGGATTTATTGGTAGCACCTTTTGATTTGACTGTTTTCTCAGCCTTTTGGCTCTGTTCCTTTTCACTGGTATTCTTTGATTGCTCTGGTGGTTTACCACCTTTACATCCCGTTGCACCAGTTATAAGCAGAGCTATTACCAACGGAATATACCAATTTTTGTGCATAAAAAAGCACCTCGTTTCTCCTTTTTTGCTAGCTTTTGAGTAGGAAGTCGATTTCAAACCCGTTAGATTTTACTAAAAAAGGGCATGGAGGAAGGAGGAGATGGTTATGATAAGACAATATTGAAACGAGAAAAGGGAAAAAAGAACGACGAGGGGTTGTTTGTTGGCTGTTTTCCCACTATCATAAAAGGGATAAGCATTCGAAAATAGGGGGAAGCCCCGGTTTATTTGAGGTGGTAATAACGCATGTTCGGATTTGGAAATAAACAAAGAAAATTAATGACGTATGACGTATTGCTGGTAAAAACAAAAGATGGCAGAGGCCGTGACTTTTTCCAAGTCGCTTTTCACAGCTCTCAGGCCGCTGATATTATGAGTATGATTACGAAGCTGGAGAAATCCAAATACAATTCAACAGAATATCTAGGTGAGCTTGGTGATTTTAAGATTATTACGCATTATGAAGGGGTAGAAAGCATCAACATTCATGACACTGTAGACCCTGATTCGACACCTATTCAAATTCAAGATTTCGCAAATATGATGCTCCGTCGTTTTGAAATGCTTCAAGAAGCTGGCAAGCTGGAAGAAACAGAGGAGTTAGCTTTCTTTATGGGCGAATTAACTATGCTGCGCGATGAATCCTTTACATCATTATAGAATCTAACCAAATAGTGATGAAATTCAGAAAATAGGATTGCAAGGTATGGTTATTTGGTTTACAATGAATCTGAACAAGTACTTTTTTGGTAGTAAATGTCAACATTCCACAGAATCGAAAAAATAAGGCGATTTTTGTGGAATGTTTTTATAGGCAGATAATGAATGAGCATTCATTCAAGATGAAAAACGACACCAAATCTGCCTACCTGCTAAAATCAAGCCATGATACGGCATATGAAGGAGGAGACTTCATGGAACGCAAAATTAACAAAGCTGCGGTCTTGGGATCAGGGGTCATGGGAGCTGGTATTGCAGCCCATTTGGCTAACGTAGGTATCCCTACTTATCTGCTGGATATCGTACCGCGTGAACTGACGGAGGAAGAGAGCAAAAAGGGATTGACGCTGGATCACCCAGCCGTTCGTAATCGTATTGCACAAGCGGGTCGTGATCGACTGCTAAAGGAAAAGCCGGCGCCTCTGTATGATAAAGATTCCATCTCCCTCATCACAGTAGGCAATTTGGAGGATGATCTAGACAAACTAAGAGAAGTGGATTGGATCATCGAGGTTGTTGTCGAGAATGTAGATGTGAAAAAGCAGGTATTTGCTAAAATAGAAGCGTATCGCAAACCTGGCGCGATTGTGTCCTCTAATACCTCAGGTGTTTCCATCAATGAAATGTGTCAGGATTGTTCAGAAGAGTTCAAAAAATCCTTCCTGGGAACGCACTTTTTTAATCCCCCTCGTTACTTAAAGCTCTTAGAAATTATCCCAGGTGAGCATACTGATCCAGCTTTAGTTGAATTTATGATGCATTTTGGAGAATTTGTACTCGGAAAAGGAACTGTTCTTTGTAAAGATACACCTAACTTTATCGCCAACCGCGTAGGTACATATGGTCTGCAAGTGTCCATTCAGGAAATGCTACGTCTTGAGTTAGGAGCAGATGAAATAGATGCTCTTACAGGTCCAGTAATTGGTCGTCCAAAAAGTGCGACGTTCCGAACCTTGGATGTGGTGGGTTTGGATACGTATGTGCACGTTGCAAAAAATGTTCGCGATAAAGCTACAGACGAAGCTGAAAAAGCCATGTTTGAAATTCCTGAGATCCTTACCAAGATGGTGGAAAATCGCTGGTTAGGTCAAAAGGCAGGTCAGGGCTTCTTTAAGCAGGAGAAAACAGCAGCAGGAAAAGAGATTTTAGTCTTGGATACGAAGACGTTGGAATATAAGCCAAGGGTAAAAGCGAAGTTTGCTTCATTGGAGGCGGCTAAGCAAGCCAAAACATTGCCACAAAAATTGCAGGCAATTGTGTATGGAAAAGATAAAGGCAGCGAATTTTTATGGAACGTATTGAAAAAGACAATGCTGTATGCAGCCGCAAAAGTACCAGAGATTGCAGATGACATTGTTTCAGTAGATAAAGCAATGAGATGGGGTTTTGGTTGGGAGCTAGGTCCCTTTGAAACATGGGATGCCATAGGTCTTGAAAAATCAGTAGCTCGCATGAGAGAAGAAGGTGAAACCATTCCAGCTGTGGTAGAGGAGCTATTGGCTAGTGGAAAAACCTCATTCTATGAAAAAGCGGAAGGAAAGGTTGCTGCTTTTCATATCGGCGGAGCCTTTAGAGAACTAGAAGAGAAAAAGGAAGTCATTAATCTAGCCGCTCTAAAAGAACAGGGCAAGGTGGTTGTCAAAAATGCAGGTGCATCCTTAATTGATTTAGGCGATGGAGTTGCTTGCTTTGAATTTACCACCCCGCATAATGCGCTAGGCGTAGATATTTTGCAAATGTTCAATAAAGCAGCAGATGAAGTAGAGAAAAACTTCACTGGTATGGTGATCGGAAACCAAGGTAAGAACTTCTGTGTCGGATTAAACCTAGCGATGGCATTAATGGAGGCACAGGACGAAAACTGGTTTGAGCTAGATATGCTGGCTAAGAAATTCCACAACACCGTTAACCGAATACGTACAATGCCTCGTCCGGTAGTAGCTGCGCCGTTCGGAATGACGCTTGGTGGCGGAGTAGAGATTTGTTATATGGCTGATCAGGTGCAAGTAGCAGCGGAAACCTATCTGGGCTTTGTAGAAGTAGGCGTTGGTGTATTGCCTGGAGCGTGTGGTACCAAAGAAATGCTCTTTAGAGCGATGGAAAACATCCCAAGCGGAACTCCTACTCCTGTCGATGCCTTCCCATTTGTAGCACGAGCATTTGAAACCATTGCCATGGCGAAAGTATCCACCAGCGGTAAGGAAGCAATCAAATTAGGGTATATGCGCCCAACCGATCGCGTTTCAATCAATCAGGATCATCTGTTATATGATGCTAAACAAGCGGTACTAGAGCTTGATAAACGCGGATATACAGCTCCTGTTGAACGCCGGATTCCAGCTATCGGAACGACAGGATTTGCCTCATTACGCCAAAATATCTATGGATTGCGTGAAAGCGGCATGATCAGTGAGCATGATGAACTCATTGCAACGAAAATCGCTTATATCATGTCTGGGGGAGATGTCCCAGCAGGTACACAGGTTAACGAAACGTATATTCTTGAACTTGAGCGCCAAGGCTTCCTTGAATTAATCAAAACCCAAAAGACCCAACAGCGCATGCAGCATATGCTTGCTAAGGGAAAACCGTTGCGTAACTAAACGAGCGTCGGAAAAGAAGGAGGAGAAAGCATGAGAGAAGTAGTCATCGTGGCTGGGGCACGTACGGCTGTAGGTAAATCAAAGCGCGGCTCATTAAAGGATGTTCATCCAGTTGATCTGGGCGCATATGTTGTAGAGGATTTGCTTCGCCGTGTTCCGAATCTGGACCCGGCGTTGATTGAGGATATAATTATTGGAAATGCAGTGCCAGAAGCGGAGCAAGGAACCAATATGGCTCGTTTAATCGGTCTTCGAGCTGGATTGCCGACCAATGTATCAGGGATTACGATAAATCGTTTTTGTTCGTCTGGTTTACAAAGTATTGCTTATGCGGCCCAACAAATCATGTGCGGTGGTGCTGATGTCATCATTGCAGGTGGTGTGGAAAGCATGAGTCTTGTACCGATGGTGGGGAATAAGGTAGCTTTGAACCCAACCTTGGTGGAAACGATGCCAGAAGCATACATGGGCATGGGACATACGGCAGAGAGAGTAGCACAGCGCTATGGCATTAGTCGTGAGGATCAGGACCAGTTTGCGGTAAGAAGCCATCAACGTGCGGCGGAGGCGATTGCGGCTGGTAAGTTTAAAGATGAGATAGTCTCAGTGCCAGTGAAGCAGGTATTTGTGGATGAGAACGGTAAACGTCATGAGAAAGAATTTGTGTTTGATACGGATGAAGGTGTACGCACTGACACAAATGTTCAAACCTTAGGAAAATTACGACCAGCCTTTCATATAAAAGGAAGCGTTACAGCGGGTAACTCGTCTCAAACTAGCGATGGCGCTGCCGCCGTTCTCGTGATGTCTAGAGAAAAAGCAGACGAATTGGGCATTAAGCCAATCGCTAAGTTCCATTCCTTTGCAGTAGGTGGAGTTGATCCTGATGTCATGGGAATTGGTCCAGTTGTTGCTGTTCCAAAGGCCCTGAAGCAGGCTGGGCTTAGCCTTCAGGATGTAGATTTGTTTGAGTTAAACGAAGCATTTGCCTCGCAATCCTTAGCTGTTATTCGTGAGCTGGGCATTGATGCTGAGAAGTTGAATGTTAACGGTGGTGCAATCGCATTAGGACACCCATTAGGATGCACAGGTGCCAAATTAACGGTATCTCTACTAAACGAGATGAAGAGACGTCAGTCAAAATACGGTGTTGTAACAATGTGTATCGGTGGCGGTATGGGTGCTGCTGGGGTGTTTGAGGTTCTGTAAAAAAGATGTTTGTGATTCTGTGAAAAATTGTAATCTTCCAAAGCATGAATAGCTTGATCGTTAAATATGGAAAGGAGAAATGAAACATGGCAGATGTAAAAGAAATTGTACGCGGTGGAAGCTTTTTGATCGAAGCAGGTTTAGCAGAAGATGTATTTACACCAGAGGATTATACAGAAGAACAAAAAATGATTGCGAAAACCACAGAAGAATTTGTGGTTAACGAAGTTTTACCTCACTTGGAGGAGATTGAACAACATCATTTTGATCATTCGGTTCGCCTGTTAAAGGAAGCAGGAGAATTAGGGCTGTTAGGTGCAGATGTTCCAGAAGAGTATGAGGGGCTTGGACTTGATAAAATGAGCTCTGCGTTAATTACAGAAAAAATGGCACGTGCACGTAGCTTTGGCCTAAGCCATGGTGCTCATGTAGGGATTGGTTCCCTGCCAATCGTATACTTTGGCAACGATGATCAAAAGCGTCGGTACCTGCCTGATTTGGCATCGGGTCGTCGTCTAGCGGCCTATTGCTTAACAGAGCCGGGTTCTGGTTCGGATGCATTGGGTGCTAAGGCAACAGCGCGTCTATCTGAGGATGGCACGCATTACCTGTTAAATGGAGAAAAGCAATGGATCACCAATGCTGGATTTGCTGATGTATTTGTAGTCTATGCCAAAATCGATGGTGAGCATTTTACAGCGTTTATTGTAGAACGTGATTTCCCTGGCGTATCATTTGGACCAGAAGAGAAAAAAATGGGGATAAAAGGCTCCTCAACACGCACCGTTATTTTTGAGGACGCTAAGGTACCGGTCGAAAACTTATTGGGTGAGCAGGGCAAAGGTCACGTCATTGCGTTTAATATTTTAAACGTTGGTCGTTATAAACTAGCGGTAGGGACAGTAGGCTCTGCAAAACGTGCATTAGATATTGCGACAGAATATGCAAAAGAGCGTAAACAATTTAAAACGCCAATTGCTAACTTCCCACTTATTCAAAATAAATTAGCTTCTATGGCAGCAAAAGTATATGCGTCTGAAAGCTCTGTATACCGTACAGTAGGGATGTTTGATTCCTCCCTGTCAAGCTTGGGAGAAAAAGCAAATGATGGCCGTGAAGTAGCAAAAGCAATTGCTGATTATGCGATCGAATGCTCGATCAACAAGGTGTTTAGTTCCGAGGTATTGGATTTCTGTGTGGATGAAGGCGTGCAAATCCATGGTGGATATGGCTTTATGTCCGAGTATGAAATCGAGAATATGTATCGTGACTCTCGCATTAATCGTATTTTTGAAGGTACCAATGAAATTAACCGCTTATTAATTCCGGGCACATTGGTTAAAAAAGCAATGAAAGGCGAATTGCCTTTGTTGCAGGCAGCATCAGGCTTACAGGAGGAGCTGATGAGCTACTATCCTAGTGAGCTAGAAGAAGCTCCTTTGGCTGTTGAAAAGCATCTGCTGGAGATGACACGCAAAATCATTTTAATGGTTGCAGGCTCAGCTTTAATGAAGTACCAAAAACAATTGGATCAAGAGCAAGAGCTACTAGCGATTGCGGCTGACATGCTAATAGAGCTATATGCGATGGACAGTGCCGTGAAGCGCACAGAAAAAGCAATCGCCAAAAATGGAGCAGATAAAGAACAGCACAAGCTGAACCTGACAACAGTGTTTGTGCATGAGGCTTTCGATCGTATCGAGCAAGGAGCGAAGGAAGCGTTAGCGGGAATGGAAGAGGGAGACGACCTCCGTTTACGCTTATCTATTCTTAAAAAATTGACACGTCGTGACCCAATCAACAGCATTGGCTTAAAACGCCAAATCGCGGCTCACGTATTAGAGAAGAATGGCTACGCAGTATAAAAGCATATAGCTTGAGCCTAAAAAAGGTTGCCAAGGAAGTCGGCAACCTTTTTTTACTTTTTCTTTTTTACATCCTTTTGGGTGGAAGCACGATAGTTAGCGCAAGAATTTCGCTCGACTAATTTGAAAGGGATAATAATGCGCTTGGTAGGTTCATCAGGTTGTTCAAGCTTCTCAATCAAGCATTTTCCAGCCTGATATCCCAGTTGAAAGATTTGAATATCTACTGAGGTGAGCGGCGGCTGAGAGATTTCCGTGATCAGAGCATTATTAAAACTAATAAGAGACACATCTTGAGGCACGTTAACCCCTATCTCGTTTAGGACTCGCAAAATGCCCAAGGCCATCATGTCATCCGTCACGATCAGGGCAGTCGGTCTGTTAGGCAAATTCATTAGTTCAATCGCAGCTTCCTCACCGCCTTCACGCAGGACTTTTTCTCGAACAATATATTCGTTATGTAGGGTGAGGGAAGCTTGGGTGATGGCTTGTTTATAGCCTTCTAAACGGTCAATGGTTACCACCATGTCAGGTGAACCACCAACAAACGCGATTCGTTCATGCCCCTTTTTGATGAGGTACTCGGTGATTTCCTTCGCTGCTGAATAATTGTCGTTATCGACATGATTAATGGCATCCATGTCCGTATGTGGTTTTCCCACCATTACAAAGGGAAAATCTCGTTCTTTTAGATAATTGGTGACGCGATCGTTAATTTTGGAATAAAGCAGAATCAATCCATCTACTCGACCACCTTGAACCATTCTCACAACGCCATCATACAATTCCGCTTCCGTTTCCCCGGTGGACATACAGATAGCGTACTCGCGGCTATGGGCAATTTTGCTGATACCTCGGATCACTTCAGGAAAGAAAGGATTTTGGAAGATCCGATCTGTTGAATCAGGCATTACCAGCCCAATGGTTTGTGAGGATTTGCTAGCAAGACTCCGAGCCTGATAGTTAGGATGATAACCGAGTTGTTCCATGGCTTTTCGAACACGCTGCTTTGTTTTTTCGCTAATGCGAGGATGGTTGGCAACGACACGAGAGACTGTAGATGGTGCTACATTTGCCGCCCTTGCTACATCTTTAATTGTTACCCCCATGCGTTACCATCCCTTTCCACTTCATTTTTCATTATGATCTCTCATGAAAAAACAGTCAGGGAGGTGCCCCCAACTGTTTGAATAATTATTGGTTTAGTTCAAATGTGAAGATCTGCTTATCCTTCAAATAAGAGCCTTTCACTTCTTGCCCATTTACATAAATGGTTTTCATCGTATCTACTCCGTGAACGTGGACAATCATAGATTTCCAAGAAGGAGAGTAGCCTGTGTAAATGTCCTCTATGTTTATTTCTACTTGATTTTCATCGTGGTGACAAGTAATTTTTCTCTCTAGATATTGATTATTTTGATAGGAGAACGTATTTCCGTCATCTTCATACAGGATGTACTCTGATTGTTGCTGGCTTGGATAGAGATGAATCATGATCTGCTCGTCAGGAACCTTAGTGGATAATTTAGCTGGTGCCTCCGGAATAATTGCCCCTTCCTTCACAAAAATCGGTAGGGTATCGAGAGGGGCAGAAACCATGATATGCTTACCGCCAGCGAATTTAGTATCTGTCCAGTAATCATACCAGGTGCCTTCTGGCAGATAAACAACGCGATGGTACGTTGCTGGTCTAGTGATTGGCGCGATTAAAACATTCTCACCAATCAAGAACTGATCGGACAGATTGGATGTATGTGGATCGTTTGGATATTCCAGAACAAGCGGGCGCATGACAGGAAGACCTGTCTGATGTGCTTCACGGAACAACGTATATAGGTGCGGAAGCCATTTATAACGTAGTTCAATATATTTCTTCGTGATCATTTCCACTTCTTCTCCAAACGCCCATGGCTCTTGCGCTACTGTACCAAGATTGCTGTGGTTTCGGAAATAGGGGGTAAAAGTTCCGAGCTGTGTCCAGCGTGTCAGCAATTCCCCTGTAGTATCATGTGCAAAGCCTCCAACATCAGGTCCGGTAAATGGCACTCCAGATAACCCAAGATTCATGCACATAGGTATCGCCATTTGCATATGCTCCCAGAAGCTTCGATTATCTCCTGTCCAGACAGCGGCATAACGCTGTACACCAGCGTATCCAGCTCTGGTCAGCACAAACGGACGCTTTCCAGATAACTGTTCTTTTAAACCTGTATAAGTCGCTTCGCCCATTAGGAGACCATAGATATTGTGCAATTCGCGGTGAGTTTTTGGATTTCCGTCATTTTCATGTATGACTGACAAATCCATGGTCTTTGTTTCATTGAAAACAGCAGGCTCATTCATATCATTCCAGATACCTTCAATGCCCATGTCAGTATAGAATTTTTGCTTCTGTCCCCACCATTTCCGCACATTTGTATTGGAAAAGTCAGGGAATGCACTGATTCCGGGCCAAACTTCCCCTACATATATATTTCCATCCAGGTATTTGCAAAAATGATTTTCCCGTACCCCCTCTTGATAGATAGGGTACTCCGCATCTTGCTTGACACCTGGATCAACAATGGGAACGATGTTAATCCCTTCTGCTTTTAATTCTTGAATCAGCGAATGGGCATGCGGGAATCGATCATAGTCAAAAGTAAATACACGGTATCCGTCCATGTAATGAATATCCAAGTAGATCGCATCGACTGGAATTTCTTTATGCTTAAAATTTCTTACCAGTTCCCGTACTTCCTGCTCGTTTTTATAGCTGTAACGTGATTGATGATAGCCAAGTGCCCATTTAGGGGGAATATCCATGCGGCCTGTTAATGTCGTGTATTGAGTAATAACATCCTTTGGAGTAGGCCCTGCCAGAATGTAATAATCTAATTCGCCGCCTTCTGCCCCGAAGGAATAGCGGGTTTGACTAGATTTCAGATCAAAAACGCTGCGATACGTGTTATCAAAAAAGATTCCATGTGCAAAACCATTTCGAATCGTCATGAAGTACGGAATCGATTCATAGAGAGCATCAGTCTCTGGATTATGCGGAGCAAAAACGTCTGTATTCCACATCGTCATGTTTTCCCCGCGTTTATCAAGAAAACCGGTTTTTTCGCCAAATCCGTAAAAATGGTCGGCGGCATCCATTTCTTTAAAACAAATAATTTCTTGTTTTTGTGTAAAGGCCATTCCTCTCTCGCCCTCAGCTACAAGCAGTCGTCCCAAAGGATCATAGGCGGAAATGCGAAAAGGATTTTTGTTGATTTTTAGGTGAAGCCCAGCTGCTTTAATCAGGAGATACTGATCATGGTCCTCACATATTGTATGGACATCCTGAGAAGCTTTTATGAGGGCAAAGCTGCTTTCTAGGGTAGGTTTTGATAGCGGTTTCATAGTTATCCGCACAATATCATCTGCATAGAAGGATAGACTAACCCAACCACGCTCACAGCGAAAGTGGAAGAGATCAGTTTTTTCATAGTCTAATAAGGCACCAATATCATAGTATTGGTTCGAATTGCTTGCTTGTTCATTTCCAGGATGAATGGCAAAACTGGTATCTTGCATATAAAAACCTCCTTTGTTCTTTGGTTGACCGCATGTTTGAAAGAATCTCACAATCATTATATTTTCAATCAATTAATTGTGCAACCGATTGCGCAAGTTATTTTCGAGTATTTTATTGTTATTCTCTTAAAGGGACTGCCTTTCATTTGGTTTATGAAGGGATAAATAGTTGTATTAAATGTATTTTCAGTTAAGAGAAATAAGCTATTTTATTTTTGGAGCGAAAAGAGGAACTATTATAAAATTTCTCTTGTTTTATGAAAGCGTTTTTATTACAATGATTTTGCGCAAACGATTTCATTGAGTTGATAAAATAAATGATAGATGTATTCAGGGGGGAGTCACAGTGAGAAACATGGCATCTTTTGATTTCTGGCAAAAGCTTGGGAAAGCACTTTTAGTGGTAGTTGCTGTCATGCCTGCTGCGGGGATTATGATTTCTCTAGCCAAGCTGATTGCGATGGTAGGTGGAGATGTAACCTTTGTCGTCAGATTTGCCCACGTGATGGAAGAAATAGGCTGGGCTATCATCGGTAATCTTCATATTTTGTTTGCAGTTGCCATTGGTGGCTCATGGGCTAAGGAGAGGGCAGGTGGCGCATTTGCCGCACTGATTGCTTTTATCTTAATCAATCGGATTACGGGTGCAATTTTTGGAGTAAGCGGGGATATGTTATCAAGCCCTGACGCTACGGTCTCCTCCTTATTTGGAAAAGAGTTAGTAGTGAAAGATTATTTTATTTCATTTTTAGGGGCCCCTGCTCTTAACATGGGTGTTTTTATTGGCATTATTTCTGGTTTCCTAGGGGCTGTTATCTTTAATAAGTACTATGATTACAATAGACTTCCGGCGTCGTTAGCTTTCTTTAATGGGAAGCGATTTGTTCCGTTTGTCGTTATTTTTTGGTCGGCTGTAACCGCTATCATTTTGTCTGTTATTTGGCCGTCTATTCAGGGAATTTTGAATGATTTCGGAAAATGGATTGCTTCTTCTAAAGACTCTGCACCTGTCATTGCTCCCTTTATCTTTGGGATGCTAGAGCGCTTATTGCTACCATTTGGATTGCATCATATGCTGACTGTTCCTATTAATTATACCCAGCTTGGCGGTACATACACATTGCTTACTGGTACCAGTGCAGGTCAGGTCGTAGCAGGTCAAGATCCATTGTGGCTGGCTTGGGTTGCTGATTTGAACAACCTACTTTCTCAAGGTGATACAGCTGCTTATCAGCAATTGCTAAATAGTGTAACGCCAGCTCGTTTTAAAGTAGGTCAGATGATTTTGTCAACGGCGTCATTGCTTGGTATCGCGTTAGCTATGTATCGTCATGTGGATATCGAGAAACGGCCAAAATATAAATCCATGTTTTTCTCTGCTGCTTTGGCGGTATTTTTGACAGGGGTAACAGAACCGATTGAATTTATGTTCATGTTCGCCGCACCACTTTTGTATGTGGTTTACTCCATTTTGACTGGACTTAGCTTTGCGATGGCTGATTTTATTCACCTACGCCTACATTCCTTTGGATTTATCGAGCTGTTAACACGAACACCAATGGCGATACGGGCGGGAATGATCCAGGATATCATCAACTTTGCCATAACATGCCTCGTCTTCTTTGGATTGAATTTCACTGTCTTTCATTTTTTGATCAAAAAGTTTAACTTCCCTACTCCAGGGCGCGCTGGAAATTATACAGATGAGGAAGAGCCCTCCACAAAACAAGAGCAATTGAAAAAAACCACTACTGGTGTTGCCGAAACGATTGTTCAGCTATTAGGGGGACAGAATAATATAGTAGATGTGGATGCTTGTATGACTCGTCTGCGAGTAACCGTTAAAAATATAGAAGATGTGGCTAAAGAATCAGAGTGGAAAAAGACAGGTTCGCTCGGACTGATTTTAAAAGATAAGGGAGTTCAGGTTGTGTACGGTCCGAAGGCAGATGTGATTAAATCAGGCGTTCAGGATTACTTAGGAGTCTAATATGAGATTATTAACACTGAACTGTCATTCGTGGCAGGAATCTAATCAGCAAAAAAAGCTAGAGGAATTAGCGGATGCCATAGCAGAGCATGCCTACGATGTTATAGCTTTGCAAGAGGTTAGCCAATCGATTGATGCTGTAGTGATAAAGGATCACATTAAAGCAGATAACTATGCTTATCTGTTATTACAAGAGCTTCAGAAGCGTGGACTAGACGATTATCGGATGGTCTGGGAGTTTTGCCATATCGGCTATGAGATATACGAAGAAGGGGTAGCTTTGCTAACCAACCTCCCCATTATAAAGCAAGACGCATTTTATGTATCCAAGCATACAGATACGTCATATTGGAAAACCCGCAAGGTTATCAAAGCGACTGTGGAGTATCATCAGAAGTGCATTTCATTCTTTTCCTGTCATTTCGGATGGTGGGAGGATGAAGAGGAGCCCTTTCATGCTCAGTTCGAACGTTTCATAAAGAGGACGGATAACAATGAACTTACCTTCTTAATGGGAGATTTTAATAATCATGCCAAAGCGAGAGGGGAAGGCTATGACATGGTAAAAGGGCAGGGCTGGTACGATACGTTTCTACTCGCAAAGGTTCGAGACGAGGGCAGTACAGTTCAAGGAAAGATAGCCGGATGGGATCGGAATCAGGAAGGCTTGCGGATCGATTATATCTGGGTTAATCAGCCTGTCTCTATCCAGGAATCAAAAGTGATTTTTAACGGAACCAATAAGCCAGTCATATCTGATCATTTTGGAGTAGACGTCATGATTTGATGCTAAAAAACCAAGATCCGATTTACTAACAATCGGGTTTTGGTTTTTTTATTTTTATTTTTTTTATCTTTTCCTGAAACGTTTGTGAAAAACACCTCGTCAAAGAGTGTGAATCAAGCAAAATGGAAATTTTGTTAATGAAAATGGAGGTATCCACAATGAATAAAACCTTTAAAATGTTAAGTGCTGCTCTAGTTACCGCTGTGGTGGCTACCAGCTCCATCTCTGCTTATGCCGCTACTCCACAACTAACACAAACAAATCTTATACAGCCAAAACCAGCATCTAAGCATGCGATTTATGTAAATGGCAAAGTAGTCGATCAGAAGCTAGACGTATACGCAAATAAACAAAATGTACTAATGATCCCTTTGCGTACAATTTCTGATCAACTAGGCTATAAGGTTACCTGGAATGCAGAAACGAAGAGTGCTGAGTTGCAAAAAGATGCGCAATGGACAGCAGTTGCGGTGGGGAAAGATCAATACAGTATAAATAAAATGTATGTGCAGTTAGGATCAGCTCCCGAGTCAAAAGCAGGAGTAACCTACGTGCCAGTTACCTTCTTTGATAAAGTGCTTCATCAGCAAGTAATTGTTGAGGAGGATGGGACAATAAAAATTGGCGAACAAGTTCAAGGGGTAACGAAAAAAGGTAGTATTACTAACATCTCTATTGACGAAAAGGATGCTTCTCTTAAAGGGGCTATCATGGTGAATGGATTTACAAACGGTGTGCGTTTGAACATCACAGACGAGACAAGCATCGTTAATCAGGATGGTAAAAAGCTGACCATAGCTGATTTGAAGTTGGGTCAAGAAATTGAAGTTGAGCACGGTCTGGCTATGACTTTAAGCATTCCGCCTATGACCAATGCAGTGAAAATCGTGGTAAATGATAAAATGGCTACTCCTGAGGTTTTAGGAACGGTTGGTGAAGTCGTTGAAGCGAAAACATTAACAGATGGAACCGTGCAGGTAGTGATTAAAGGCGAGAAGCTAAACGACCAATCCTTTGAGATGATTGCGCTAAATCTAGCAAAAGATACTCCGATTATCGACGCAAAGGATAATAGTCCATTAAAAGCAGAGGACTTGCGTAAAGGGACAAAAGTCTATGGATTCTATGGTCCTGTGACAACAAAGAGCCTACCAGCGATTGGGCAGGCGATGAAGATCGTGGTTGAGCAGGAGTCTTTGATTCAGCCTAAATAAAAAGCTACAGCCTACGTGGATAGCTACAGATGCTATGGCAGATCGTGGCTTGAATACGGAATACAAAAAACGCTTGGACGGATGATCCAAGCGTTTTTTTATGTTATGGAAAACCAGGCTAATCGCTTAAGGATAAGCTTTCCCTATTTTCCGATGTTCGCTTAATAATGTTCCTAGTAAATCGCTTCCCAACCAGCAGGAGTTACAAACAGACGAATCGCAATAATTTTCCGATCCTCCATTAAGGTAAAGTAATGACGATAGGAAGAAGGAACAGAGATTAAATCGCCGGGGGATAGCTCTACATCAAAGTAGCGACCGTCTGTGCCTAAAATGGCAAAAATACCATGACCATCTACGCAAAAGCGGACTTCATCATCCGTATGATGATGTTCTTTGACGAAGTTCTCTAATTTTTTATCTAACTCTGGTGTTTTGTCACTTAGGACAATGACGTCTGCTGTAGTGTAGCTGCGGCGTTCGCTAATCTCTAGTATCTCTTTTTGGAAGGTATCTAAAATTTGCTGTTTTTCAGCATCAGTTGGCGCGTAATTATTTCGCAAAGCAGGATCTAATTGATCCACGCCCCAATATTCATAGATAACATCCTGTGAGTTTAAAAAAGCCTGAACCGCCTCTCTATCCTCAATATATTCATTGGTATCGTGAAAACGTACTTTTGCCATGAAGAAGGACCTCCTAATGTTGTAATCTTATGAATTATTTATTTAATCAGACTGAATTAAATGGCAATACCAGACGCTTTTGCAGATAAATTACCTACTTGCAATAAGCGCAGTTGATATTCAAATAGAAATTCAAAAGCTTCTATATGTCTTTTTGCTTCAAAATCATTACGACCCCAGGCATATATTCCGTGGTTGCGGATTAACACGCCGGGTACATCAGGCTTGATCGCCTCTTTAATGGCCGCTGCTAACGTAGGGATATCTGCATAGTTTTCTACAATCGGGACGGTAAGAAGAGCGTTTTCCTCCCAAATGCCCAGTCCTTTGATTAATTCTTGACCATGAATAGTAAAGCTTTGCTTTTGTGCATACACCTCGGAAATCACATTGTTGGCAATCGTGTGTACATGAAAGCAAGCGCCAGCATCGGGAATGCTTTGGTAGACAACAGCATGCACTAATGTTTCCGCAGAGGGCTTCAAATTGGTAGGTTCTACAGAATTGCAATTGCCGTCAACGATCAAGTAATCTTCTGGCGATAGTTTGGTTTTATCTTTGCCACTGGCGGTCACAGCAAATTGTAAGGGTACATCGCTGATTTTAATAGAGAGGTTTCCGCTTGTGCCCGGAAACCAATCTCTTCTAGCAAACGTTAGCTTTACCTCATCTAATTTTTTAAAAGCGGCGGTGCGCTGTTCAAGTGTTGTTGTCATAGCACAATCCCCTCCTGTTTGGCCCTAATGGCTTTAATAATTGAAATCACATCATAAAAAGTAGTAAATGGTTTATGTGATAAATTTTCTTCCTGACATTTTTCCAGCAGGAAGGAACGAGCAATGACAAAATCAGCAATTCGAGACCCTGCCAAGTCAGTGATACTATCCCCAATAACAACACGTGTATAGCCGGTAGCATCATAGCTTCTAATAATGGTAGTTTTACACATTCCGCAATCTGTTTGGCAATGCTCATCGCAGGTATGCGGCCACGTAATTTTTATTCTCTCTTTGCTAAAATCACTGCCATTACAATAAATTGGGCCATCAAGCTGAAACGGAGCAAGAATCGGATGAACAAAAAAATCGATACCTCCGCTTGTAATGAGCAGAGTCACGTTTTCCTGCCGGCAATAATCCACAAACTCTGCAAAACCAGGGCGGATACGGGCATTCTCTACAGCAAATTGAGTGATTTCATGTTCGAGTGAAGAGGGAAGCAGGGAAAACAGCTTTCCTACCCCTTCTCTAATGGATATTTGTTGCGTCAAAATTTGTTCGGTTAACTCTTCCCAGCCTGGGGGATGAAAGTGGCGCATGATTGCCACAATATTGTCTTTTTCTGTAATCGTTCCATCGAAATCGCAAAAAAGCACAAGCTGTTTCGTCATGCAGAACCTCCCCATTTTTCTAGTGCGAGTCGCAGTTCATTAGAGTCGGAAGCTGCTACTGTAAGACTGATTCCATTCACGGATGCATCAATAGCGGCACGGAATGCTCGACCGCCTGCTGTTGCTCCGAGTGGGTGCCCATGAATGCCGCCGCCTGCGTTAACAACCTGATCTAGGCCAAAGTCGGCGTACAGTTGGGGAACCAATCCGGGATGAATACCCGCTGATGGAACAGGGAAGGCAGGTTGCAAGGTGCCGTGTTCCTCGACTAAATGATTAGCTAGCTGAGTAGCCTCGCTCTTATCTAATGCTACATTTCCGTATGGAGAAGGGAATAACACTAAATCAGCCCCGGCTAAACGCAATAGCTTACCGAGCAGGAGCGGAGCAGCAATGCCGTAATCAGGACTAGGATAATAGGCGCCGGCGAGTGCGGGATGTGCCATGATTGGCACTTGAATGTCTGGATCTTCTGCTAGACGTTGCAGGAGATCGAAGCCAAAAGCAAGTGCATTAAACAAAAGGCAGGAAGCACCTGCATCGACAGCTTGCTTCGCTCGTTCAATAAGCTGTGAGCTAGGCCCTGTAAGGTTAGCGGCATACAAGACAGGTTTGCCGGTTTGTTCTGCAATTTTATCTGAGATGGCTTTAAAGCGTCTGATACGTTGGATAAATGGAGCTTTATCATCAGCAAAGAAAATTTCATCATCCTTAATCAAATCAAGGCCGCCTTCTGCTTGGGCACGAAACTGCACTTCTAGTTCCTCTAGTGACAAACCTGTGCATGACTTAAAAATACTCATTAATAAAGGACGATCATGCACACCGGTTATTTCCCGTATTCCTTTTATGCCGAATTTTGGACCCTGAAAGCCTTGTAAAAAAGAAGGAGGAAGCTGAATGTCTACCAGCTTGATTTTCCCGTCCATTGATAGTTTGCCAAATACCCCTGTAAGAAGAGAAGGGATATCCTGTGTAAAGCATATGGTTGGATAACTAATCGTGATATAACCTCGTGTTTCACCTGACGAGGTGGATTCAAGAGGAGATACATCCGCTACTTCACCTAAATAGGGGCGTAGCTGCTCCTGCTTTGCCAGAGGAAGGTCCGTCCATGAGCCTACTGTCATACCAACTGCAATACCTTCCGCTTTTTTTTGTAAATCCTTTGCTTGGGTTAAATAGGTTACGAGGATTCGATCTGTACTCATGGATGACCTCCTTGTAGGTAGAGAATTTATCAACTAAAAACGCCCCCTTCAAGAGAAGGAGGCGTCCGATAGACAGATCATCTTCTTCTCTTATCTCTCACATAAATCAGTACAGCACGATTATGTGTAGGATTTAGCACCGTTTCGCATCGTTTATCCCGATGCGAGGGTTGCCGGGCATCATAGGGCCAGTCCCTCCGCCTTCTCTCAATAAGAGCTAGGTAATTGTTGTAATTGTCAAAATTGAAGCTGATTCTTGGAGATCATCTTATCCCTTTTTGTAACATGCGTCAACCCTTTTTATAAATAAAAACTGAGTTGAATAAATTGTTTGACATAACTGGATTACCTGTGTATATTTCTACTAACGATTCATTTATGAGGCTTTAGCTACGCAGGATAGGAACCTGTGTTCACCTACAATTACATATACTTAATGGATACCTTATCCAGAGACGGTGGAGGGACTGGCCCGATGAAACCCAGCAACCGACACATAGCCGCTAACCTGGCATGTGCACGGTGCTAATTCCTGCAGAGACATGTAAAATTCTGGTAGATAAGGGGGAACGTTTTATGAATATGACATGTCAAAACGACCTCTTTTCTTCGGAAAAGAGGTTTTCTTTTTCTTTGGTAAGCAAAGCATGGTGTGAACAGATATGGGCAGAGCATAAGTATTGGGTCATGATGAGGTGTTATCAAAAATATAAGCAAATCTCACAAGCATTTCGGGATCAAGTAAAAACGTCTCGCGAAACAGGCGAACGCGATTGGAGTATATTTGCAGAACAGTTATTACATGAATTTCAGAAGATGCGAAAATTGCCTATTGATTCAGGCAATGCCTGTAATGCCTTGAGTCATGCATTCGGTCATCTGCGCGGAAAACTTACGGAGCAAGAAAGCGGCTCCTGGCATGTCTTATTGCAAAGGAACTGGGAGGAAGCTCATCGTATATTGTTCTTACTTACTATGGAATATGGTGATGATTATTTGTCGCGGTCTCGCCTATTTTCACCGGAGGCTCCTAGCAGTCACACATGGATTCGGTTTCGTGGCAAAGATTTTTTTATTGCAAAGGATTTGGGGCAGTGGAAGATTCTTGAGCCATGGGAAGTTTGGGAGCGAGTCGGCGTGTATCAAGTTAACCTATTAACCAAATATCGCTTATTAGCCAATCTAGGAGGAATCGTTCATCCCCTGGCACAATACGATCAATACATCAACCGAGACTAGAGTGGTAAAAGGAGAGGAAAAGATATGGGGTATCAAGCGTTATCGGTTCAAGAATCCATTTTATACGTACAGAATCAGGGAACGATTTTTACACAAGCTGCGCCTCTTGTTAGCCGAGAAATTGGTGATGGCAATTTAAATTTGGTTTTTAGAATAACGGATGAAGAGACCGGTAAAAGTGTCATTGTGAAGCAGGCTTTGCCTTATGCCCGCGTGGTTGGCGAATCATGGCCGTTAACGCTGGACCGATCTCGGATTGAAGCAGAGGCTCTCAAAATTCAGCGAGAGCTGGTAGGAGATTTAGTACCTGAGGTATACCATCACAATTCGGAGCTGGCTTTGACGATTATGGAGGATGTAGGTGATCATAAGCTACTCCGTGCAGGCCTTATTGAGGGAGAGATATACCCGTATTTCGCTAAACATATTGGAACTTTTCTAGCTCATACCTTATTTTTTACCTCTGATCTTGGAATGAATCCTTTTGCTAAAAAGGCTAATGTGAGCAGGTTCATTAATCCAGAGCTATGTAAAATTACGGAGGATCTTGTATTTACTGATCCATATGAGGACCATGACACCAATAATTTTAATCCACTTATCCGCCAAGACGTAGAAGCAATATGGGGGAATCACGCATTACGTCGAGAGATTGCTAAGCTAAAATACGACTTTTTGACACGAGCAGAAGCTTTGTTGCATGGTGATCTGCATACAGGCAGTATTTTTGTCACCAAAACAAGTACAAAGGTGATTGATCCCGAGTTTGCTTTTTATGGGCCAATAGGTTTTGACATTGGGGCTATCATCGCTAATCTTGTCTTAAATTATGCAGGACAGCACGGCCTCCAAGCCGACATAGAGAAACGGGAGCAGTATCGTTTTTACTTATTGGATACGATAGAAAACGTCTGGAATGAGTTTGTATCGCAATTCGTTCGTCTGTGGCATAAAAAAGCGGAGGAGCGTAGTGCGCATGTTCCTGATTTTTGGCAGGATTATGTATCTCAGGTCTTACAGGATACGGCAGGATATGCTGGGTGCAAAATCCTAAGACGCGTGATTGGACTGGCGGGTGTAGCTGATTTAAATAGAATTGAACAAGAGGAGCTTCGAGCAGAAGCCGAAAGACTGGCATTAGAGATCGGCCAATCCTTCATTCTCAATCGTAAGCATTTGGCAGAAATCACAGATATCACGGCGATCGTGCGAGAGATTACGCTTGAACGGGAGCAGGTCCTACAAAAGTAAAGTGGCAATCAAACAGAGTCATCTGCTGTCCTGCTAAACAGGGCAAGCAGGTGATTTTTGTTTTTTAGAGAATTATTGTTCAATCTATTGCATCAAAAAAGGCTAAAAAAAGGGGGAGAAGCATGAAAAATATCGTCATATCGCCTGATTTGGAGCTAAAGGAAGTTCGTATTGAGGATGCAGCAGTCACCTTTGCTTTAATAGAAAAAAACCGAGATTATTTACGGGAGTTTTTGCCATGGCTAGATAATGTGCGAGATATAGAGGATTCGGAAAATAATATTCGTTTTGCCATTCAACAGGCAGCAAATATGCAGGGAACTCATTATTCGATTTGGTATCGAGGCCAACTTGCAGGAAGAGTTGCCGCCAATTTTATCGAATGGAATCATCGTAAAACGGTAATTGGCTATTGGCTGGGGGCTGAATTTCAGGGTAAGGGTATCATGACGCAAGCAGTTGAGGCATATCTTGATTACTTGGTATTTGGGAAGTGGAATTTACATCGGGCAGAAATTGCAGCTGCTGTACAAAATGAGAAAAGCCGTGCTATCCCGGAACGGCTAGGGTTTCAATTAGAAGGAATTATGAGAGGAAATGAATGGCTGTACGATCATTACGTGGACCATGCTGTATATGGAATGCTACAGCAGGAATGGAAGCAGCGAAAAAAAGAGAGGGAAGCTAGGGGTCCCATTTTATAATTGACTGAATTTTGAGATTTGTGGATGGGGAAGGTGTTGGAAACTGGGTTCAGCCATTCTTGTATTAGATGAAGCAACAGCTAGGATTGATAGTGAGACGGAATCGGCGATACAGGATGCTTTGAAGGTTCTAGTGCAAGGAAGAACAACTTTTATCATTGCTCATAGACTGTCAACCATTCAGGATACCGACGTTATATGGGTGTTGTCACAGGGAGAGATCGTTGAGCAGGGGAACCATGAGGAGTTAATGGAGAAGCAGGGCATCTATTATAAGATGTATCAGCTTCAGCAAGGAAAGCCTTTAAAGTAAATTGAGAAAAAGTAGAGGGTTGTGGAAGAGTAGGGATACGGTGTATGATCTTCTAATGGAAAGGAGATCGCATACATGAAATCTTCGCGCTTTACTTTTACAACATTGCTCGTAGTGGTCTTTATTGCTGGTATTACTCAGGGATTGACGCTTCCTTTGCTAGCTATCTTGTTAGAGGAACGCGGCATTTCTGCTGTTTCTAACGGTTTGAATGCTGCTGCTCTCTATGTCGGAATGTTCATTATGTCGCCATTGATGGAAATCTTTTTACGAAAATGGGGTTATCGGACATGTCTATTTATAGGGCTTGTACTGGTGACATTTTCTACTTTATTACTTCCATTGTTTACATCGCTTAGTGTATGGTTTGTCCTCCGCTTGATAATGGGGATGGGCGACTCTGCTCTGCATTATACCAGTCAGATCTGGGTGACGGCAACATCTACACCAGAGCGACGTGGGCGTGATCTTTCGCTATACGGTCTGTCTTATGGAGCTGGTTTTAGCGTAGGACCACTAGCCATCAATTTAATGCCGTTTGGCTTGTGGGCACCTTTTATGGCACTTGTTGCTTGTAATCTGGTAGCTTTCTTCATGCTGTTACAAATTCGTAACGCCTTCCCACCTGAAGTAAAAGCAAACGATGGAAAAAAGGTAGTTAAATCAAGAGAAAAGTACAAGATGGTTATCCAAATGACATGGCTGGCTTTGATTCCAGCTTTCCTATACGGTTTTATGGAAACAACGCTAAACGGCAGCTTTCCGATCGCTGCCCTACGTTCGGGAATTTCGGCAGAATCCGTTTCTATTATTTTGCCATCCTTTGTAGTAGGTAGTTTATTCCTACAGTTGCCACTTGGAACCCTAAGTGACAGAGTAGGACGCAAAAAAGTCATGATGTACTGTGCCATAATTGGCTGCATCGCGTTTATGCTGTTCCCGTTGGCAACATCCTCTGTACCGCTAATGATGCTGTTATTAGCTTCTGCGGGAGCAGCGGTGGGCTCTTTCTACTCGCTAGGATTAGCTTATTGTGCTGATATCCTGCCACAAGGCTTAATTCCGATTGCAGGAATTATTGCAAGCATGAACTTTAGCGTAGCAAGTATTATTACACCTAGTGTTAATGGATTCTTAATCAATTACGTTTCTCCAACCTCAATCTTTGTGGCGATGGGTGCTATGTTTATTGTTTTCTTCTTGGCAGCTCTTTTCTTCCGACCAGAGAAAGCGCAGACTACATCTATTCAAGAGTTTGAAGGAGTGGAAATGAAGTAGGATAAACGAGACCTGGCTATGACGGCTAGGTCTTTTTTCTTTTCAAAATTGTTCTTGACGCATGTAAAAAAGAATTATACTATGATTGTAATCATTATTAAAAAGTTTGCCTTGTTCAATTATATTCACCTATGGAAAAATGCATAAAGCCGCATGAACGCTGTTACCTTCGGGTAGCAGCTTCGTTTGTTTTTAGGGGAATTTTAAGTATGATTCTCTTTCTCAACAAAGTAAAAATTCAAACCAAAAAAGAAAGAAGGGTGATTGTATGTTACAAAAAGGGATGATGATTCTTTCAGGTGTGTGTGTTCTGATTAGCTGGCTATGGGGCAGTATCGCAGGGATTGATCCTGCTTGGATTGCCATTGTGGTATGCGGGGTACCCATTGCCATTACAGCGGGTAAGGAATTATGGGAGCAACGAAGTCTGAATAGCGATGTGCTGGTCACGATTGCAATCATCGCGGCTACCTGTATTGGGGAGCTACTAGCTGCGGCTGAGGTAGCCTTTATTATGATGATTGGAATGTGGCTAGAAGAGAAAACCGTGGCCAAAGCCACTTCAGCTTTAAAGGAAATGGTAGAAATGACTCCTGAACAAGCACGCGTCATGCGAGGGGGACAGTGGATTGAGGCAAAAGCAGATTCAGTGCTAGTAGGTGAGCTGGTACTGGTAAAACCGGGTGAGCAGATACCAGTGGATGGAATTGTAGTAGCTGGTCAGGCTGCGATTGATCAGGCAATTTTAACTGGAGAGTCCTTACCTGTTGAGAAGCGGCAAGGGGATGAAGTATTCGTAGGTACTACCAACACAAACGGCTCCCTAGAAATTCAAACCACTCGTGTAGGAGAAGAAACAGCATTTGCGAAGGTAACGAGATTGGTAGAGGAAGCAATGGAGAAGAGGGCACCTGTACAGCGCTTGTTGGACAAATGGGCGGTATGGATCGTCGGGGCTAGCTTATTATTGGCTATTCTTGTGTATCTTGTTACAAATGATATGGTGCGTTCTGTGACCGTTCTAATCGTATTTTGTCCCTGTGCTTTGGTACTGGCTACTCCGACTGCGATTATGGCAGGGATAGGAAACGCAGCTAAAAATGGGATTTTAATTAAAAGCGGTGTAGCACTAGAGCAGTTAGGCTCAATTAATACGGTTTTATTTGATAAAACAGGTACGTTAACAAAAGGAGCATTGTCCGTTGCCGGGATTGCACACGCGGAGCATAGTGCCCAAGAGGTGATGCGTTGGGCAGCGGCCTTGGAACAGCATTCGGAGCATCCGATTGCTACAGCTATTTTACATCAAGCTAAAAAATGGGAATTAGAACTTCCTGCTGTAGAATCCTTTATTATGCATGCTGGCAGTGGAATTGAGGGGGTTGTTGAAGGGAAACGCATCTATGTGGGAAATCCATCCTTTATGAAGGGACTAGGAATAGGTCTTGAACAGGTTCAAGGCTTGCTTACAACGAAAGAAAAGGAAGGAAAGACGAATATTCTTATTGCTTCCGAGTACAAACTGCTAGGACTCATTTCAGTATCTGATCAGCTTCGACCTGAAGCTAGGGAAACGGTTGAAACATTAACAAAGGCAGGTGTTGAGGTAGCGGTCGTTACTGGAGATAACAAGGGTGCGGCACGGTTTATGGCAGAACAACTGGGAATTACACAGGTGTATGCGGAACAAATGCCGGACATGAAATATATGCAGGTAGAGCGCCAGCTGAAAGCAGGTCGTAAGGTAGCGATGATTGGTGATGGGATTAATGATGCCCCAGCGCTAACACTAGCTGATGTAGGGATTTCGATGGGCGTACACGGTACCCAAATTGCTGCGCAAGCGTCTGATGTGGTATTAATGTCAAATGATCTGCGCAAAATTGCCGATGTCATGCGTTTGGGTCAAAAGGCAGTACAAGTGATCCGGGAAAATCTAATCATTTCTACAGCTATTAACAGCGCTGCTATCTTGCTTGCTTTATTAGGTGTGTTGGGCCCGGTATTTGGTGCTTTCGTTCACAATATTACTTCGGTATTGGTGGTATTAAACTCTGCCAGACTCATTAATTTTTTATCTACTCCTAAAAATTCGCGTCCATCTTCTCCGCATCATGGAGCCCATTCATCAGCCGGGTATGCTACTGATACAGGAAAGCTTCAATCTATCAATAAATTTGTCGGATTGTAAAAAGAGCAGATGGAAGCTGTACAAGGGATAATGCTACGGTCAGGTTATCCCTTGCAGTCAACATCTGCTTGCTCAGTATCAATGAACTTTGTTTCCCTCATCCAGCAATTGACTAACAGTAACAAACTTATATCCTTTAGAACGCAAGTCAGTAATGAGCTCCTGTAAGGCTTTTAAGGTTTGCTTTTGATTCATCCCGCCATCGTGGAAGAGGATGATATCCCCTCGGGAGGTATGCTTTTTAACACTGTTCACAATAACAGATGAGGTGCGAGCTAAGGACCAGTCTCGCGGATCAACCGACCAATAGATGATATCATAACCCGATAATTGCACAGCATTCATCACATCAGTGGTAATCACACCCCCTGGCGGACGATAGTATTGGGGGAGGACACCTGTAGCCTTGTAAATGGATTTTTCAGCTTGTTTAATTTCATCATAGATCTCTTGCTCGGTTAATTTGTTTAGATCGTAATGATGATACCCATGGTTTCCGATTTCATGGCCAGCTTTTTTTATCCATTGCATAATGACAGGATATTTATCAGACTGGGAGCCTAAGACAAAGAAGGTGCCAAGAATACCGTTCTTATGCAGCGTTTCTAGAATACGAGGTGTATAAGTTGGATCTGGACCATCATCAAAGGTTAAAGCCACCACCTTTTTTTGCGTTTCAATTCGGTGGATAGGCTCATAGACCATTTGATTGGCAAAAAGACCAACAGAACCTGATGAAGTTACCCCTAACCATGCTAAACCTATGAGGGCAAGGCAGCATGTAAAGCTTCTTGCCAATCGCTTCTTCACGGTGAAACCACTCCTTTCTTCCGTCATTTCCTTCCTTAGGTTGACCGAACAGGGATAAGAACATGCTGGAAGAAAAGCGCAAAGTTTGTCGGATATGGTATCATGGAGGGAAATGTTAAGGGCGAGAGGAGTGACATGACGTTGGAAAAAAGCGGCTTGCTGCATGGACTAGCACATACCTATCAAGGAAAAGAACAACCTGTCGATTATTATCTTCATTTAAATGAAGAAAAAATAAGCCTGAATGAGTGGATTGGACAACAAATTTCGATTCAGTATGATGGACAAAAAAATTGTATTGCTTGTGGACGCAAAACCAATAAAACCTTTAATAGTGGTTACTGTTATCCTTGTTTTACGAAACGACCAGAGAACGATCTTTGTATTGTCAAACCGCATGAATGTCATTTTGACCAAGGAACCTGTAGAGATGAGAGCTTTGGAGAATCACATTGCATGATTCCGCATTATGTATATCTGGCGCTCTCTAGCGATGTCAAAGTGGGACTTACCCGTAAGAACAATGAGTTAAAACGTTGGGTAGATCAAGGAGCCATTCGGGCTATACCGATCGCAGAGCTCCCAACACGTCGAATGGCAGGAGAGCTTGAGGTACATCTCAGCCAATTCATGCCAGACAAAACCAACTGGCGTAAAATGTTAAAAGGTGAAGTAAAAGAAGCCGATCTAATTCAAATTCGGGAAGAAGCTTATGAGAAATTTCCGGAAGAGTTTAAGCCATTCCAATTGCGTGAAGACGAGTGGATCGATATTACCTATCCAATCTTAGAAACCTTGTCTAAAATTAATTCTTTATCCTTGGACAAGCTCGAATGTGTTTCTGGAAAGCTACTTGGTGTAAAAGGTCAATATTTAATTATGGATATTGGAGTTTTCCAGGTACGAAAACATGCCGGTTACCATGTAACGGTGAAAACTGGATAAATCAAAACAACAGCAAAAACCATGGTCGAACCGGATCATGGTTTTTTTGCTGTGTAAATGCCACTTCTATCCAGGCCCGACTTCTAATGTTCACTGAAATATCACACAGATGGAAGGCGTATCCAATGGATATTGTGAAATGGAGACTCATATACTTTTTGAAAAACGTAAGAGGTGTTTTCAAATGGACAAATTCTATCGTGATACGTGGGTAGAGGTCAATTTGGACGATATACGGACTAATATATTGACCTTTCGACAGCATATACCCAAAAAAACTGAAATCATGGCAGTAGTGAAAGCAGATGCATATGGACATGGCTCCGTAGCAGTCGCAAGAGAAGCCCTAGCGGCAGGCGCTACCGCTCTAGCCGTCGCGTTCCTAGATGAAGGGATTGTCCTTAGAAAGGCAGGCATCAAGTGTCCCATACTGATCTTAGGCTATACACCGATAAGAGCAGTGCAAAAAGCATTTGAATGGAACATCTCATGCACTGTGTTTCAAACGAATTGGATAAAAAAAGCGGAAAAAATCTTAAGCAAGAAACAGGAAAAGAAGAAAGCCAATAACCATGCAGATAATCATGGAGATAACCATGCAGATAAAAATGAAGACAAATCAATAACAAAGAATGCTCAAGATAAGAAGGACATAGCCACACAGGGGTGTAAACGCTTGTCTGTACATATCAACATCGACACAGGTATGGGACGAATTGGTGTAAGGACAAAAAAAGCACTTCTTTCTGTGGCGAAGGGTGTCTATAACAGTGAAGTGTTTCAATGGGATGGCATTTATACTCATTTTGCCACGGCAGATTCACAGAATGTCACTTATTTGAATCAGCAATTCGAAAGATTTCAAGACTATTTAGGATTTTTAAAGAGAAAAGGGTTTAAACTACCTGCTATTCACTGCTGCAATACTGCGGCAGCGATGACTCATCCTGAGTGGGGATTTAATTATATTCGACTAGGAATTGGAATGTATGGATTATATCCATCTGTCTATATAAAGTCATTACATATACTTAATCTAAAACCTGCTCTTCAAGTAAAAACCCGTGTTTCAAATGTGAAGTTTATGCAAAAGCCGCTTGGCATAAGCTATGGTGTTACCTATATCGCTTCACCAGGGGAACAGATTATTACTCTTCCGATCGGCTATGGAGACGGTTTTTCGCGGTTGCTTTCGAATAAGGGAAGCGTCCTTTTACAAGGAAAGCGATTTAGCGTGGTAGGCAGGATAACGATGGATCAATGTATGGTAAGTGTAAATAAAATCAAGGCAAAAGTAGGAGATGAGGTTGTGATTTACGGTCGATCTGGCAAGGAAGAGATCACACTGGAAGAAGTAGCCGAACTAATGGGTACGATTAATTACGAGGTAGCCTGCATGCTTAATTATCGATTACCGCGGGTTTATACCAAACAAAATAAAATCGTCTCCGTACGTAATTTATTAGGATCAATAAATCCTAAGCCAAGAAAACAGAAGAAAAAGTAACAGAGCTGATACATATTGAAAGTGGATGGCTTTTTTGTTTCGTGATGATTGGATATTTTCGAAAGGGGGATACTTTACATCCATTCAGCATGTGTATATTTCGAATATGGGGATGAACACTTCCATAAATCCATCCTAGATGTTGATTTTATGATACGTTAACAGATGTCATCATAACGTCGTTCATACTTTTCTTTTTTGAGACCCTTTGATGAAAGATATATTTTATGAAAGATATTTATAACCCTCGACAATCCTCGACTTTCAAAATCCTTTTCATTAAATAAAGTAAAATCAATCCAATAATTTTTATTGTTATTTACATATATATACAATAAAGTTAGAATCAAGTTAAGAATGATAAAGGAATCAATGTAATAATTTATAAATCATGGAAGGGGATTAACATGAGCGTAAGTCTAACTTTCACAACATTGGGGGAACTGATAAAGAGGAAAAGAGTAGAAATAGGCATCAGTTTGTCAGAAGTGTCCAGAATGACAGGGATTAGTAAAGGGGTTATTTCTAAAATAGAAAGTGGTGAAACAAAAAGTCCAGAGTTGAGGACGTTGAAACCTATCGCAGATGTATTAAAAATTCCTTATGAAGACATAATTGAATATAGCATCCAGGTAGAACGCCGTTATGGATTATATGATGACTTTTTATCAGAGGCTATTGAGATTTCCAACCCTTCTTTGATTAATAAAGTAGCAATCAAATTTCTGGAAAATATCAGGAAGGAAAGAAACGTGCTCATCGTTAGACCATTTGTATACACTTGCAAACACTAATATAAGCAACGATGCAAAGATAACTCTTTACACAACTATTGTTACTTACGCCAGAGTCCATGGATTACCGCAATACATAGCTAAAGGGTTATTCAAAAAATACTTAATTGAAAGAGAAGATTTAAGGAATTTGGAAGAGTCGTTTAGAATGGGAGAAGAAATCAGCCATTATGTAGATTTTTTATCTAACAATGAAAAGATAACATATTACTTCAAAATGGCTTTACATGCTCATAATATTAAAAAATATAACGAGTGTATCGAGTATTGTGAAGCAGGTCTTAAACTAGATGTTTCAAGCAACGAATTGAAGGCAAGGGCTTATTTATCTATGATAAATTCCTATGGTTTCATGAAAAATTACGATATGGCAGAGTACCATTTGAACTTTTTGGAAAAATACGAGTTCAAATTCATTTCCGATTCATGTAAAATTACTAGAGCTATTATACAGGGGAAAAAGAAACATTTCGGTATAGCTATTCCAGCACTACGAAAATGCTATGAAGTGGTACAAAGTGACTTGAAGATACATATAATCAATGAGTTATTAGATTTGTATCTTCAGGAGAATGATTTCATTTCAATTGAAGAAATTTTTAACCTTGAATCAGAATTTCTACCCCAAAATCCTACAACTCCTTATAAAAAAATAGCCATTGGTAAATATTTTCAGTATAAAGGGAATTATTTGACCGAAAATTGCATATTTAATGAAGGAGCAAGATCATACTTGCAAAGCTTAAAGACATTTGGAGCTGTTTATGCAATTCAAGAACTTGCAGAATGTATGGCCGAATTTTTGGAATTGTTTACGACAAATTCAAAATCAATGGATTTAGAATATGTTGTAAGACTAAAAGAGTTGTATACTGATATAGCAAACAAAAAGGAGGGGATATAATTGAGAAAAGCATATGGAATGTTGATGTTATCGTTGGCGCTAGTGATGACTCTAGGCATTACAGCAAATATTGAAACCGCGAGTGCTAAAGAATTTATTTCTCCGCAAAAAGCTCAATCTTATTTTGTTGATCCCGGTCATTAATTCAATTGTTTTTATCCTCAAATAATAAAGAGAGCGCTAAATAAAAAGCGTTCTTTTTTTATTTTTTTGAAAATTTTGCATTTATCATAAAAAGGGAAGAACGTTTCTTCGAGAAAAAAATAAAGGTAGTCCCTGCAACTAATGGTAAAATAATACATAGGAGGAAGGAAGGGGGTATCATCTTCGAATTATATTATTTGTCAACTAAAAGGGGCGTTCCCCTAGTCACCAACTAACTGGAACGTCCCCGTCATGAATAACAAAAAATGTTATTCGAGCCAATTGTATCACTTAAATAAGGAAAGAGAAATGGAAAAATTCAAATCAAAAAATGATTTACAGAAGCTTATAGAACTCCTCCGTCAAGAGTTAGAGATGTTGTATTACAAAGAAGGCTCATTCGTACATCCAACCGTACTACAACTGAGCCAACAACTAGATGAGTATATCGTTATGTTTGAGAAGATTAGACAATAGTTGGTCGATATGAAGAAGCTGTACGGGAAACTTTACAAAGCCCAGTAGGGGGAATAATTATAAAGCCGTTTTTCAGCTATTCACTAAAGACCTCTAGGGAGGTATATCTCAAGATAAAACTGTAACACAAAACCAATTGTAAAAAAGAGGATTTTGATTAAAAACATAGAAAGGATGTTTAAGGTTTGAAAAAACAAACTATTAATTTCTCTATTTTATGTGCATTATTGTCGGGCGTTACTATGCCTTCACTCATCACAAATCCAACGGCAGTATATGCTTCTCCACAAAGTCAACAGGATTTGGTTAAGTGGTTTAAAGAAGCCGCAGATGAATACAATGTTCCGCTTGAACTCCTTATTTCTATAGGATGGGTTGAATCCAGATTAAATGATCATGATGGAGAACCTAATAACATTAATGGCTACGGATTCATGAATTTAGTATCAAATCCAGAAAGGAAAACGCTTGAAGAGGCTTCAGAAATAACTGGGATTAGCATAGATGAATTAAAAACATCAACTCAATCTAATATCAAAGGAGGTGCTGCCATATTATCTAAATATCAACAAGAAATTACTGAAAACAAGGATAATTCAAAGGATTATAAAGATTGGCTTGAAGCAGTAAAATTATATAGTGGTGCTGATTCTGATGATATAAGTACCAGTTACGCTGAAGATGTCTTTAGCTTAATTGAGAATGATTTAATTGATTTATCTAGCGAAGAATTAGTAAAACCCTCTCAAGTAGATGTGGATGAGTATCAAATAATGGCAGGCCCACCTGAACTTGATATTAAATGGGTTCCAGCGCACAAGTCTAACTATGATTCTACAAAACGATCTGCAAAAGATATTACCCATCTAGTTATTCATGTTATGCAAGGCACATATACAGGCTCTATTAGCTGGGCGCAAAAAAACCATGGTAGTAAGGGTGCTTCATCAGCTCATTATTATGTAAGTGATGACGGGGATATAACTCAAATGGTTGATGATAGGCATATTGCTTACCATGCGAGAAGTGCAAATCCTTACACAATTGGTATTGAGCATGAAGGGTATGTTGATGAACCAAAATGGTTTACAAATATAATGTATAGAGAATCTGCGAAACTTGCGGCAATGTTAGCTTATACCTATGATATTCCTGTGAATAGAAAGCATATTAAAGGGCACAGTGAATATCCAAATCAAACGCATACTGACCCGGGAAAATATTGGGATTGGGATTATTATATGAAAAAGGTAAAGGTATATTATGATAAATTTGAAGATGATGGCAGATATTAGGTTTTAACTTATAGCTGCCATCAAATAAGGAGGAACTCAACTTGAAGAATCTGTTTTATTTGTTGGCAGCATGTATTTTTCTTTCTGGTTGTGGACAGGAGAAGGTAACTTCTCAACAAGAACACAAATTCCAATATAATGGAATTTCATTAGGAGACTCTTATGATAAGGTCGTGGAGCTATATGGAAAGCCAGAATCAGAAGACAAAAAGGGGGATATAAAGTTATTAGCATACCGAAGTAAAAAGGGTCTTTCAAATACCTTGATTCTACAAAATGATAAGGTAATTAAAAGCACTTCTTATATGGAGTATCTTGATGGAGAAAAATTACCAAAAACAAAAGAAGAGGTTTTCCAGACATTTGGTACAGGTTATAAAATGGAACTAAAGGATTGCTATGAATCAACTAAGTGTGAAAATTATATATACTCGTTCGAAGATGAGATTCTAGAGTTTTTAACTTATTGGGATAATCAAAAAATTGATGTGGTAACGTTAAAGACAAAAGAAGCCGACAGTGTTCAATGAATAAGTCTTTAATGAGTGACTAAAACCCATGCTCTTAATGAAGCGTGGGTTTTATAATAAAAAAGTATGCATTTGGAATAAATTGACAATAACTTATCTCAATTTTATAATAATGGGGGATTGTGCTTTTTAAATAAAAAAATGAATAAGAATGGAGAGTTTGGTAATGAAAAAAGTTTACCTTTTCTTGCTAATTTCCATCCTAGCTATCACTTCAATTTCAGCTTGGAATCCAACCAAAGCTGAAGCAGCAAACGCCAGTGTTGTCACCCAAAAAAATGATAAGCTAACAAAAGAAAATATAACTTTCATAGCATCTCTTTTAGAAAACTCTGCTCCTGATGTGCTGACTGATAAAATCCTGACTAGCAAGGGTGACATTCCTAAATTAATTTGGTTTGATAAGTTGCAATCGTGGACGGGTGATTTTTTATCACTTACAAGATCAAAACGATTCATTGATGGCAACTCGAAGGAAGTAATCATTTCAACATTAAAAAAATACTATACCTCCTCTAAAGCAGAAGAAATCTTTTCCTTTTATTTTAAGAAGAGAGAAAATGGTACTTATGAATGCATCGAGACAGAAGGATTCTCTTCAAGCCTACAAGGCATTCTAGAAGGGCTAAAAGTAAATATCCAAAAGAAAAATGCAACAAATACAAGTGTTTTGTTTGAAGGTTTTGGATACGACTCCTTTAACTTTAAGGAGACGCAGAAAAGTGCAATAAAGGTACAATTCAATCTTGTTAAAAATAAGGATCATTATCTCATTAACGATATAATTGACCTAGATTAAGTTTTAGCTGATATTTGCTCTAAAAGACATTATATCGTTTAATTGCAAACTAAATTAGCAATCCAGGAACGTCTGAATATCAAATTCAGGCGTTTTTTGATGTATAAAAAGTAATTTATGTTTTAGTTAAGCTATCCACTAGACTGTTCCTATTTGGAGTCCTCATATGAAATTATATAGTAGTAAAACTAGAATTCCTCAGGCGCGATGTTGGTATTACTTTTTTCCTAAAATAAGAATATAACCAGTATCCCTTATGAAGAGATAATTGAACGCTATGTTGAAATAGAACATCGAATCGAGGTTTTGGATGATATATTACAGTTGTGCATTGAGGTCTCAAGCCCTTCTTTGATGACTAAGGTGGCAACGAAATTCCTTGAAAATTCTAAAGAAGAAACATACGTACTATTAGAGCATGTCTTTTGTCTTGCTAATAATACTGCAAACAATGAAGTTAGACTGTCGCTATACAATACAATTATTAAATATGCAAGGGTACACGAAATTTCCCATGTACATAGCCAAATCATCCCTAGGCTGCACGGAAAACTTTACGAAACCCAGTAGGGGGTAATAATTATTATTGCCGTTATTTAGCTATTTATGACCAATTTAGGGAGATTTACAACATGTTTATTTGGGACAATTCATTTCCTTTAGTTGAAAATGAAACCTCCCTTTATCTCCTCCAATCATAAACATCCTTTGTTACATCGATTTCATGTCCATTGATTATGACTGTTTTGTTATCCACCCAATTGATTGAAACAGTATCCATTTTAGAATCCCAGTAGATATTGTTTTTTTTCCCAGAACTATTTGTAACGACTTCAGCCCGGATCGAATCGGGTACTGTGGCTCCACCTTCAACTATGTAGGCATTTACGCTGTGCTTTTTATCAGGTGATGCTACTGTATGAATTAATTTCCCTTCTGGAAGATTATACATTGCATAAAAGAAATGATAGAACAAAGCTCCCATAACTAAGAGTATTAAAAGCAATATACTAATCGCCCATTTCCATTTGTTCACAAATACCCCTCCTAATTAACATCTAAGAAAGTAGATACCTTATTATATAGAATATAATGTAAAGTGAGGGATTAAAATGAAAAATGCTATGTTTATATAGTACAAAATCATGGTTGTAAGAAGCATCGAAGAATAATTTAAAATAATGTTGATAAATTCTTTCTGTTGACTTGGTTTGTGGTTAAGTAAGAACTGGTCTGGTACTTTATATTAAAAGGATAAAAAAAGAGGGTGATACAATGGGCATTGTTTCATTTTTCAATATCGTTAACACAGTAGGTATCCTGTTGTTTGTGCTACTAGTAGGCATCATGTTTTTCAGAAAAAAAACCGACACCCCAAAAAATATATACGTAGAGGTACTGTTTCTTGTTTTCTTAATTGGGTTTGATGTGTACATGTTTTTAAACGATCAAACAGCAATTAAACCTTTAGTTGTATCTTTACTAACAATCGCTGCTTGCCTTCAAGTAGCAAAATTAACTAAGAGTTTAAGAAAAAGCAACTAAGCAAAAAGGCTTTATGTGGGTCCCGATAATAGTCATTATGTAAAAAGCGTCCGAACTCAAATTCGGGCGTTTTTGATATGTTTATATAGTACAAAATCATCGTTTCAGAAAGCATCGAAGAATAATTTAAAATAATGTTGATAAATTCTTTCTGTTGACTTGGTTTGTGGTTAAGTAAGCACTGGTCTGATACTTTATATTAAGAGGATAAAAAATGGTATAATATTCATATTGATTATCTTTTAGAAGGTATTCCTTTTATGAAGAAAAGATTACAAGTTTTCATATCGTCCACTTTATAGTGTATCAACTGAATTTTTTCTTAACATATAGACATAATGGAAACTAGACTACATAAACTAAGTGTTGCAGGCAATGGATAAAAGAATATTTTCACCTAAAGATGATGAAACAGGATAAACATACACCAATGAGTTACCGAGCAAGTGAAATAATGAAAAAACGCAATAAACAACAGGCTGTTAGTAATAGGACAAATATCCACTAACCGGAATATCCTTCTGTGCAAAATGTGGAGGTATGGCGAGGGAAAAGATATACGTCTCGATACTATAGATGCTCATCTACTCAAAACGATGGTGATAGAAAGTGTACTCAAAATGGAATAAATGCTGAGAAACTTGAAAAAACTATATATGAGGATTTACTCGAAGAATTTACAAAAATGAAAGAAGGAAAATATGTTATTGACAACGAAATTGAGGTTAGATCGTATAAAGAGAAATTAGAGAAAGCTGAATAAGGAAAGAGAACAGCTAAAAAAAGAAGCAGGTTCAGGTTGTAATGAATATAGATTTAGTTGATGATGAAGGAAGTCCAGAAATATTACTGGGGCTGAAGCATAAAATCTAAACATGAGATGAACAAATTTTTATAACGAAGAGACAAATCATTGGATCAGAAAACCATGATAAAAATGTCTCAAGGGTAAAGATGTAATTGAAAGAATGAAGGCTATAGATTTAGAGGATTTAGGAGCCTTACAAGTATTATTCCATAATGTAATAGAAGAGGTGAGGAGTTTTGACAAACGCACCAAATATTCGTTTGTATAGTTACGCAAAGTGCGGCACATGTCGCAAAGCTAAACAATGGCTGGATACCAATGAGGTTACATATACAGAAATCCCAATTGTTGATACTCCGCCATCGAAAGAGGAATTGCATCAAATCTGGCAAAATAGCGGGTTGGATATTCGCAAATTTTTTAATACTAGCGGCCAATTCTATCGTGAGCTGAACCTGAAGGAGAAGCTGCCAACAATGTCAGAGGATGAAATGCTAGAGCTGCTCGCGTCCAATGGTAAGCTAATTAAGCGACCTCTTATCACAAATGGGGCAAAGACAACACTCGGTTTTAAAGAACAAACCTTAGAAGAAATGTGGGGCAAATAACCCAATCTTCTAGTTAAAAAGGGAAGAGTCACATACCGATTTTCATTACAATCGGGCAGCATACATAGAGATTGAGGATCATTGTCAAACAAAAACCACTGTTTAATAAAAATTATTACAAATTAATATTGACTATAATCTATTGATTTTGATATCATAACTCTTGTAAATAACATTTACTATTCCTTAAGGAGGTAATATATATGGCACAACGTATTATTGGTCTTCAAGCTCCTGATTTTTCTATGGAAACAGTATCCGGTGACGGAAAAGAATTCGGTCGCGTTTCTCTTTCTGACTATAAAGGTAAATGGTTGGTATTGTTCTTCTATCCACTAGATTTCACTTTTGTATGTCCAACTGAAATTATCGCTTTGAGCGACGCATATGAAGATTTCAAAGATTTGGATGCAGAGGTACTAGGTGTATCTGTTGACTCTGTACACTCTCACAAAGCTTGGATCAACACTCCACGCGACCAAAATGGTCTTGGTGGTTTGAACTACCCACTTGCTGCTGACTTCAACAAAACAGTTGCTCGTTCTTTCGGCGTGTTGGATGAAGAATCCGGTGCAGCTTACCGTGGTCTATTTATCATCGATCCCGAAGGCGTTGTTAAATACCAAGTAGTAACTGATATGAACGTAGGACGTTCTAACGACGAAACTCTACGTGTTCTTCAAGCTCTACAATCCGGCGGACTTTGCGCAGCTAACTGGCGTCCAGGCCAAGCTCATCTAAAAGGATAATTCCTGACTTAGTTGGGTATCGTGTACACAAACAAAAGGGTCTAACTTTACAGTGTTAGGCCCTTTTCTATATTAAAGGAGGCATGAACCATGCGTTTACGTGAAGAACTTCCAGACTTTCCAGGCATCACAGAATGGGTAAACGGTCAAGTTTCTAAGGCTGATTTGCAGGGCGAAAGAGCAGTTCTTGTACATTTCTGGTCCGTTAGTTGCTATATGTGCAAAGAATCTCTACCACAAATTAACGAGTGGCGTGAAAAATATGCAGATCAGGGCTTAAAAGTTATTGGTATTCATATGCCGCGTTCCGAAGCTGATACAGATATTGCGAAAATTAAAGAAACCATCGCTCAATATGAGCTTACTCATCCAGTAGCGATTGATAACGAAATGACCACAACTGATGCGTTCCAAAACGAATACGTTCCTGCCTACTATCTGTTTGATGAGACAATGGCACTTCGTCATTTCCAAGCAGGCGAAAAGGGCTTAAATATGGTCAAAAAACGTTTGCATCGAATTTTGGGTATTGAAGAGGATTAGGGTCCTTACATGTCCAATTATGTAGAGGGGAAACTCTAAGAAGACCCCCGTTGCTCATACACTTCAAAAGAAGAGGAGCAATGTCGGCTTTGCCGTCACCAGAAGTCTTGGATAAACATCCGAGTGTTCTACGAAAAAAGGAGGAAGTTAGATGGAATTTCCAAAAGAGTTACGTTACAGCGAAGAGCATGAATGGGTACGTGTAGAAGGCAACAAGGCTTATATCGGTATTACTTCTTTCGCTCAGTCCGAACTAGGTGACATCGTATTTGTTGAATTGCCAGAAGTAGGCTCTACCATCCAACGTGATGAACCATTCGGTAGTGTAGAATCTGTTAAAACCGTATCTGAACTATATGCTCCAGTTACTGGTAAAGTATTAGAAATTAACGCTGCTCTAGAAGAGGAGCCTGAATTGGTAAACACATCTTCCTATGACAAAGCTTGGATGATCGTGGTTGAGTTGTCTGATTCCAGTGAGTTGGATAAGCTTATGGATGCGGATAAATACGAGGCAATGGTAAAAGAATAATCAATAGCGCTTACTAACGTTATGAACAAAAAGATCGGTTATCAGAAACCGATCTTTTTTTGCTTTCGTAACCTTTTTGCAAACATTACAGAGTGATACTCTTTTATAATGAAGGAAAGGTATGTAGTTTAGTTGGAGGTTTTCTACCATATGATTATGAATTTGAAACAGTGGAGTGCTGGTGTACTGCTGGTAGGCTTATTGGCAGGGTGTACACCTGTTGCTTCCCCGAATGAATTATTGAAGGCTCCCACCTTAAATAAAAATCAAGAAGAAGTAAAAAAGGCAGTACTGGCTAATTTGCCGCAAGGAAGCTCGCTTATGATTCCACGCAATAATTCTGATGAAAATGGAGCCATTATCGAAAAAGACTTAAATGGCGATGGAAGTAATGAAGTTGTAGCTTTTTATAAGCAAGGTGAATATAACGTGGGATTTATTGTGATGCAAAAAACCGAGAATAGCTGGCAAAAGGTTGGACAGATCGAGGAGACGGGTCAGGATGTAGACTATGTGGCCTTTGAGGATGTTTCAGGAGATAAGGAAAAAGAGATTTTCGTTAACTGGATGGCAAGTGAGGGTGTAGACAAAGAGTTTGGCGGATACAAGTGGATAGATGGACAAATGATTCAAATTTTAAAAACATCCTGCAAGGAAGCTATCGTAGGGGATTTAGACAAGACAGGGGTATCAAAGGCCTATGTGTTCAAACTGGATCATGACAAAATGAAAGCCCCTGCGGAAGTGTACCAGTATGACAAAGCGACTTCGAAAATGAAAATGATTCAGCAATTGGGATTAGATTGGTCGATTAATGGATATGAAAATATTTTATTAGGCAAGGCATCTAAAGAGCAAAATGGTATATTTTTAGATTCGGGTATCGGTGCCCATTCAGGGCAAACGGCACTTTTGGTCAGTAACAAGGGAAAGCTAACACAGGTAGACCTGTCGAATTATGATAACGTAATGTATAAGCCTTATTCTACTTTTAGTAAGGATATTAATAATGACGGAATTATCGAAATCTCGACATTAGTACAGCCGGTGGGAGCAGAAGATTTGTCCATGGTTGATACGCCTTGGATTACAGAGTGGTACCAATGGAACGGTCAAAAAAGCCTGATCAAAGTAAAAGAATCCTATGATGACGATAGCAATGGATTTCAAATAAATATACCAAACTACTGGTTCGGACATTATACGATCAGGCTGGTCACTACAAAGGAAGCAGGAGCGATCACCTTTTTATACCTAGATTCTCAGGGAAAGCCATCAGCCGAGTTGTTTACCATTGATCCGATTAAAAAAACAGAGTGGGCGAGTAAAGAGAAGGAGTTAAAACAACAAAGAAAAGAGTATAGCGTTATAGATGAAAATGGTGAAAACATCTTTATTGCTCGATTCCCGACTAATATGAGCAGTGTTCCAGCAAAGGAACAATCTGTTTATCGAAAAATGCTATTTAATTTGCAGCAGATCCAAGAGATATTTCGAAAAATATAGGTGAATAGCAGGGCATCTAGGTACAAGGCAGAAAGGAGCAAGGGGAGAGATGAAAGTACTATTGCTAGAAGATGAGGAATCCATCCGAGGATTTGTCCGCATTCAATTTAAACGAAATGGGTTTGAAGTATTAGAGGCACAGACAGGCGAAAAGGCGTTGGAAATTGCTAAGAAGGAGCCAGATATCGCTATAGCTGTATTAGATGTAATGCTTCCGGGCATCAGTGGTCTGGAGGTTTGTCAGGAATTACGGAAGATGTACCCGCAATTGGGGATTATTATGCTTACTGCTAAAGCTCAAGAAGTAAATAAGATCGAAGGATTAAACTTAGGAGCAGACGATTACATTACAAAGCCCTTTAGTGCCGCTGAACTGATTGCCCGAATGAATTCGTTGAAACGACGGGTAGAAACGATACCTTCCACTGTAAAACCAGGTGAATTGATTACTTCTGGCCCATTTACCCTGCGATTGGCGGATCGAAAAATGATCAAAAATGGGCAAGAAATAGATTGCACGCCCAAGGAATTTGCAATTATCCACTTATTAATGGAACAAAAGGATCGTGCAGTCAGTCGCGATGACATCCTAAATGAAGTTTGGGGAAAACATTACATTGGGGATTTAAAGGTAGTAGATGTTAACGTTAGACGCATCCGCCAGAAAATCGAGGATGATCCCTCGAAACCGAAATATTTGGAGACAGTCTGGGGATTTGGTTATCAGTGGAAAGAAGGAACGTAAAATATGTATGGAATAAAAAAACGTCTAGTCATGAATTTTACCTTTGTCGTATTAATGGTAATTCTAGTACTAGGAAGCTCGTTTGTTATAGGAGTCCGTAGTTTTTATTATGGTGGTGCAGAACAGGCGCTACTTAGCCGTATAAATGTGTCTACGAACTTTTATAACAAATACATTCAATATTATAATCTGCAAAGTAAAGCAAAATATATTTTCGAGCATACGTCACAGGATGATCTCGCACATGTAGAGGTCATTGATTTAGATGGTAATGTGATTTTAGATTTTAACGGTTTCACTAAACGCAAAAGTGTACTTACACAGGATGTACAGGATGCATTAAAAGGTGACACAGGGATTTGGGTGGGAAAAAGTGAAGATACAGGAGAACATATTCTTGCAGTATCTAAGCCACTCACCTTTTATAATTCAACAGCAGGAGTCCTGCGTTATGTGACCTCTGTTGAAGAGATCGACAAGGTTGTGAACCAGATTACACTGCTTGTGTGGAGCATTGGCACTGGTCTCGTTCTTTTATCTCTAGTCTTAAATTTGATTTTATCTAAGCGAATTATAAGCCCTATTGTTGAGCTTACGGGTGCGGCTAAGTCAATGGCAAAAGGTGATTTTAGTCAACGGGCTAGGCAGGCAGCAGATGATGAGATTGGAACGTTGGCCGAAACCTTTAACTATATGGCGAGCGAATTAGAGAAGGCTGAGGAGATCAAGAACGACTTTATTTCTTCTGTCTCCCATGAATTGCGAACTCCCTTGACCTCTATTAAAGGCTGGTCTGAGGTGGTTCTGACAGGTGACATGGAAGACAAGGAAGAGACACGCCTAGCCATGCAGATCATTGTGAAGGAAACGGATCGACTCACTGGATTAGTAGAACAATTGCTAGACTTTTCCCGCTTGCAGGCAGGAGGAATGGAGATTCATAAGACAGAGCTAGAGGTGAATCAGCTCTTAATGGATGTCCAGCAGCAGTTTTCTGCTCGTGCCTTCCAAAAGGAGATTAACTTGGTGACAGAAACTCCAGATGAACCCTTGCGTGTATTAGGAGACGAGAATCGCTTAAAGCAAGTGGTCATAAATCTGCTTCATAATTCAATGAAGTTTAGTGAGGAGCACACTACTATCACAATTCGTAGCTATCGAGAAGATCAGGTAGTTATTATAGAAGTTATAGATCAGGGAGCCGGAATATCGGAAGAGGAATTGCCTAGAATTACAGATAAATTTTATAAAGGTAAGCATAAGCAATCAGGTAGCGGCATCGGATTATCGCTGTGTTTAGAAATTGTAAAATTACATCAGGGCACACTTCATGTAACGAGCAAAGTTGGCGTAGGTACAACGATTCAGGTCTGTTTACCTATATATGAACAATAAGAAGAGTGAAGATGAATATCAGGATTTCATTGAAAAATCATCAGAAACGGCTATAATCAAATACGGGATTGGTAGAATTATCATTGGTGAAACTGGTAGCATTTTAAACCTAGCATATCGGAAGCTTGTAAGATACAATCAAGGGACAATAACGATTTTGTACTTGTGTGTCTGTTCAGATAAAAACAAATAAGAGTTCGACCACATGTACATGGAAGGGAGAGCTTATGGGTTTTTGCTGTGGAGCAGGGATGATTGGCTCTTTTGGAACACTTCGTCACGTGGAAATTCTGGTGCACAATGTACCAATCATGTATTGTCCGGTTTGTAATCGTACGAGAGTTCATCCGACCGTTGAAGGTGAGTATGAAATTCTTGTTGAATATGCTCAGGGAGATCACGCTGCAGAAGTGGATTTCGCAGAGTTTGTAGATTTGGATAAGCTGTCCGAGCTGTTTGAGAACTGTTCAATGACAGATCAAGGTTCTTATGATGAGAGTCTGAAACGACAAATTGACATCGCCCTTGATTTGCTAGGTATAGCCAAACAAATGAACGATTTGGAATGGCGAGAAGCTTTAACAAACAGATTAACAAATTTAAGCCATCGGTTACGACAACATCACGCCAATGAGCGAAAGACAAAAAAAGCCTTTTAATAGGGGCTAACCAGTGAACAGTTGATGGAGGTCAGCCGTTTAGGAGGATTGTATTCGATGCTTCAACTTCAAGGTGTTCATCATATTGCTCTTAGCTGTCGCAATGTGATGGGCGTAGCTCAATTTTTTCAAGAGATTTTAGAAGTACCGATTTCTCTTGATCAATCGGGAGAAGATGAGCCAGTTTATTTCAACATTGGGCCTTATACACGAATTGGTCTACATCCAACTACCAAAGAGCTAAATATAAATTCCGGTCACGTGGATCACATTGCTTTTGCAGTGGCAACACGTGATGAATTAGACTATCTTGTTGATAAGTTGGAAGCGGAAAATATATGTTACCGTGGGCCGATTGAACGCCCAGGAAGTTATAATCTTTATTTTGAAACGCCAGACGGTCACCACTTGGAGATACGTTTGGACAAGGATGAAGAGGATGAAACGGATGACGCCTAAGAAGGCGTCTTTTTTCTTTGTGTACATTTGATAAACTTCTACAAAAAAAAGGTCTGCCTTCAATTGGAAAAGGCAGACAAGAAAGGAGTTTATAATGAAAAAGGGGGTACTAATGGGTGAGTAGTAGGTAATTTACCTATCTACTAATTATTACCTATTATGCATTATTTTTCGGAAAAATTCAATCAATTTTTAATATTTTTTTAAAAAGTTAAATCAGTTTCCGCATATTCAACAAATGATCTTACCAAATTTTTTCGTGATATTTATTCCGTGATAAAGAACGTAGAAATATGACGATAAAAACTGTCTGCGGTAGACAGCGAACGACAAAGGCTCCAATTCCTCGCCAAAGGTTTCGACTCACAAATTTACGAATATGTAGGTAGTGAATGGATCGTGATGTGAGCGGAGGGATGACAGTGGCTTCTCAATTAAGAGCAATATTGTTTGAAGTGCAAAAACGCTTGGAACGAAAAAGATACCTACAAAGTTTGATGAAGGATTGGAATCGCCATGTTGGTTTTAAATTAGAAGATGGAACACTTGATAGCTGTTTAGTCTTTTCTAATGGAGAAATAATCGTAACGGAGTGGAATAAGGGGCATAAGGCGGAGGTTGTTGTAAAAGGGGATGTCCAACGCTTACAGATGCTTTTGACCGGTGATGAGCTCTCCTATCGCTATGCTAAAGAAAACATCGAGATGAGAGGACACGTCCGAGATCAATTAAAATTAGATTCCCTGCTGCGATTATCTTTGGAGAATGAGAAAAAGTTAGCCTAGTTTTAATATTGCATTTACTCGTAGATATCAATAGTATATAAATTATCCCTGCCACTTTTTAAAAAGGGGCTGTTTGTTTTTGCTGATGAAACGGAAGATAGAATCCATTTACTAGGCTCATACCTAGATTTCAATGAATCGTCTCTAGTTATTCACATCTTTTTCAAAAAAAACGCAAAATCTTGTAGCTTAATTGATCTAATGTGATATACTAATTACAAAATAAATCATGATATAGCCCACATTTTTTACGGTTGGGGAAGGAGATACATTTACATGGAAGCCAAAACGGTTAAGCGTCTATCAGAAGTTCTTGCTGGTGCCAATGCTCATTATAATTTGGCTGTACCCAAGTTGATTGAAGAAGCAGTTAAACGTGGCGAAGGAGTTCTGACAGATAAAGGCGCTTTAAACGCGCTAACTGGCAAATTCACAGGGCGCTCTCCGAAAGATAAATTCATAGTCGATGAACCCTCTGTCCATGACAAAATTGATTGGGCCAATAACAAACCCATTCAAATCGAAAAATTTGAGCAATTACATGCGGAAGTTCTAGCTTACCTAGAAAACAAAGAGCTTTATGTTTTTGACGGATTTGCTGGAGCGGATCGTAGCTTTCGTTTACCCATTCGTGTAGTAAGTGAATTTGCTTGGCATAATCTGTTTGCTCATCAATTGTTTATCCGTCCAACAGTGGAAGAATTAAAAGGGCTTCAAGCCGATTTTACAGTTATTTATGTTCCGAACTTCAAAGCAAATCCGGAGGTTCATGGAACCAATTCTGATACATTCATTATTATTAGTTTTGAACAGAAGGTAGTTTTAATAGGCGGAACAGAATATGCCGGTGAAATGAAGAAATCCATTTTCAGCGTGATGAATATGCTGTTACCTGAACGCAATGTGTTATCTATGCATTGTTCAGCTAATGTTGGCCGTGACGGAGATGTGGCTTTATTCTTTGGCTTGTCAGGCACAGGGAAAACCACTCTATCTGCTGATTCAGACCGCCGTTTGATTGGCGATGATGAACATGGATGGTCTGATCAAGGAGTCTTTAATATAGAAGGAGGATGCTACGCAAAATGCATTCGTCTTTCTGAACAAGGGGAGCCACAAATCTGGAATGCAATCAATTTTGGTGCCGTGCTAGAAAATGTAGTGGTCGATCATGCTAGTGGTATGGCTAATTATGATGATGATCGCTACACAGAAAATACACGTGCGGCTTATCCTGTAGAATCGATTCCAGGAGCCGTCATACCTGGTGTGGGCGGCCATCCAAATGTGATTCTTTTCCTAACAGCAGATTCGTTTGGGGTAATTCCTCCAATCTCTAAATTAAACAAGGAACAGGCAATGTATCATTTCTTATCTGGCTATACGAGTAAAATGGCTGGAACAGAACGAGGTGTAACCCGGCCTCTAAGTGAATTCTCCACATGCTTTGGCTCTCCTTTCTTACCATTGCGTCCTATCGTTTATGCAGAAATGCTAGGGAAAAAGATTGATGAGTCTAATGCGCTTGTATATTTGGTGAATACGGGCTGGACAGGTGGACCTGTGGGAGTTGGAAGCCGGATGAAATTGGCATTTACGCGTGCAATGGTAACGGCTGCTCTTCATGGAGAATTGGAAAAGGTAGAATACGCTACTGATCCTGTGTTTGGAGTACAAGTGCCAACTACTTGCCCAGGTGTACCTAGTGAAGTGCTACAACCACGTCAAACATGGACAGATAAGGATGCCTATGATCAGCAGGCAAATGAATTAGCTAAGCTGTTCCAGGCTAACTTTGCTAAAAAGTTCCCGAAAGCAACTGATATTTCACAGGCTGGTCCTGTCGTTAAATAAAGAGAACGTAGTAGAAGACCCGGGTATTTCCCCGGGTTTTTTTGTTTGTTATCTGGTTTTTGTGTCGAGTCCATGACAAATCAAACTCGTAAACTTTGCTAGGTTAGGGAATTCTGCTACACTGTGGGGAGTGGCTAATAGAGAAAATTTCTCAAGTCTGCATCAATGGATACGTACACCTAGATATAAAAGATAAAGGTAAGTAGCAAAAGAGGATGGATTATGTAAAAGGGAAGGGGCAACTGCACATGAGTAACGATAAAAAACAACCGGAATCCACACTTTCTTTAAAAGAGTGGGCTGTAGCGATTAAAGCATTAGGGGAAGGAAAACAAATTATTACTGTCCGTAAAGGCGGTTTATATGAAGAAACAAGAGATTTTAAGCTAGAAAACGATACATTTTATTTGTACCCAACCTATGAGCACCAAAAAGCAGAGATGATCAAACCTGAGAATCAAGCTGATCTGGAAGCAACTCTTGTAGGCTGGAGCCTTGATAAACCAACTGTAGATATCGAATACTTTGCTCATATTACAGATGATATAGAAATTTTAGATGAAGCAAAAATTCGTGCATTGAACCCTTACCATATTTGGACGGACGACTTTGCTGATGTTCGTCTGCACTGGAAAAAGAAGAAACCATTGCATATTCTATTTGCTCGCGTTTATAAATTAGACAAGCCAGTGACGATCGAGATTGCTGAAGAATATAAAGGCTGTAAATCTTGGCATAACCTTTTGTCCAGCCTTCCGCAAAATGGTTATACACCAGTACTAAGCGATGAGGAATATGCACGTACCCGCCAAGTCATTATGGATGTACTAACGAAGGAAGAGTAGCCTCTCTCTTTGGCTGTAACATGAGGAAAATCCCACTATGCTAGTAGTGGGCTCTTTTCGTCTTATGAGAAAACAGTTATGTAAAAAATGGATCAACAGTTAAAAATAGTCCGTTGCAAATGGAAAAAACACCATGTTTATACAAGGGATTTTACCGCTTTATAATAGGCTTATCCTGATTTAAGAAACATTCATGTTTTATAAATATGGCAATAGTTCTTTCCTTGCTTTCTTAGAATTATTATTATAAAATGTATTGAGAATGGATTGAGAATGCACAGGTTTTTCGATAGGATAGTATAGTGCTTGTCTACAACATCGTGAAGACTGTTTGATCATAATATATGGAGGAATGCAAGATGGCTGCTGTACATCTACAGATTAAGAATTTACGCGCAAAGATTGAGGAGAAGGAAATCCTTAAAGGCTTGAACCTAGAGATCAAAGGTGGGGAAATCCACGCGATCATGGGACCAAACGGAACAGGTAAATCTACATTGGCATCTACGCTAATGGGACATCCTAAATATGAAGTAACTGATGGTGAAGTTATCCTAGATGGTGAAGATCTATTGGACATGGCTGTAGACGAACGTGCTCGTGCAGGTCTGTTTCTAGCTATGCAATATCCATCTGAAATCACAGGTGTAACGAACTCCGATTTCTTGCGTTCTGCTATGAATGCTACTCGTGGCGAAGGAAATGAAATTTCCTTAATGAAATTCATCCGTGAGATGGATAGCAAAATGAGTACATTAGAAATGGACGAAGCGTTTGCTCATCGCTACCTAAATGAAGGTTTCTCTGGCGGGGAGAAAAAACGTAATGAAATTCTACAAATGATGTTGCTTCAGCCTAGTCTCTGTATTTTAGATGAGATCGACTCTGGTTTAGATATCGATGCTCTTAAAATCGTAGCAAAAGGTGTTAATGAGATGCGCGCTGAGGATCGCGGTTTCTTAATCATTACTCACTATCAACGTCTACTAGACTATGTGAAGCCTGATTTCGTACATGTTATGATGCAAGGCCGTATCGTAAAATCAGGTGGCCCTGAATTGGCAGAACGTCTAGAAGCAGAAGGTTATGATTGGATTAAAGCTGAGCTCGGTATCGAAGACGAGACCGTTAACGCAGAATAAGAGGCGAAGGAGGTCGAGACTATCATGAGTACAGAAACACAACTTCGCTTTGGTAAAGAAGCGATTAAGCAATTTTCCCAAGCGAATCAAGAACCAACCTGGTTTTTAGAAAAGCGTCTAGCTGCATTCGAACAAGCACAGACGCTATCTCTCCCTGTGTTGGAGAAAACCAAGATTGATAAATGGAACTTCGATCAATTTCACCCGTTCCAACTAGAAGCGCGTGTAGACAACATCGAACAATTGGATGAAGTCGTAAAAGAACAACTGGATGATAAAGACATAACCAGCCTGCTCGTACAGAAAAATGCGTCTGTAGTCTACCATAAGGTGGATGAAGAGTTGAAAAGCCAAGGCGTTATTTTTACTGACCTTGCTACAGCGCTTCGTGAACATGGTGAACTTGTGAAACAATATATCTATTCAATTGTCAAAGAAGACGAGCACCGTGTAGCTGCTTTGCATGCAGCAGTGGCAAATGGCGGGGTATTCCTGTACGTTCCAAAAAACGTAGAAGTGAAAATGCCATTGCAAGCTATTTATGAAGTAGCAGGCGAGGAATCCCTACTAGCACCTCATGTTGTTATCGTAGCAGAAGCTAATGCCCGTGTAACTTATGTAGATTCTTTTGTATCTGCAGAGGGAACCAATATGGTAGCAAATAGCGTTGTAGAAGTACACCTAGGCGCTAACGCACACGTACAAGTAGCGTCTGTTCGTTCCTTCTCTACTGAGGTTCACGATTATGTATACCGACGTGCCTTGATCGGCCAGGATGCTAATATGGAATGGATTTTGGGCGAGATGAACGATGGTAACACAGTAGCGAACAATACCTCCATTTTAGAAGGTAAAGGCGGAAATGCTGATACCAAATCCATCACTGTAGGAACAGCTAAACAACGTCAAAATCTGACTTCTCAAGTGCAGCATATCGGAACGCATACTGAATCCAATATGTTGAGTAAAGCAGTAATGACAGATGAAGCGGTTGCCATCCTAAACGGAATTACCAAGATTGAAAAAGGCGCAGAAAAAGCAAACGGTGTGCAAGCAGAAAACATTTTGATGCTATCTGAAAAAGCTCGTGGTGATGCAAACCCAATCCTTTTGATTGATGAAGACGATGTAAAAGCTGGTCACGCTGCTTCTGTTGGTCGCGTGAGCGAAGAAAGCTTGTACTATCTAATGTCTCGCGGTATTGAACGAAAAGAGGCTGAACGTCTTGTCATTATTGGATTCTTGGACCCAGTGGTTGCCGAGATTCCGATTGAAGGAGTGAAAAGCAAGCTACGCCAAGCATTGGAAAGGAAGTTAGGACGATGAACGCACATGAAGTCCGTAAATTGTTTCCTATCTTACATCAAGAAGTAAATGGGCATCCATTGGTGTATTTGGATAGCGCCGCTACTTCTCAAAAGCCGATTCAAGTTCTTGAAGCGGTAGATAAATATTATCGCAGCTATAACTCTAACGTTCATCGCGGCGTCCATACGCTTGGTACGTACGCGACGGACGCTTATGAAGGCGCACGTGAAAAGGTACGTGCGTTCATCAATGCCAAAGAAACGGCTGAAGTAATCTTCACGCGCGGGACGACTACCGCATTAAATACCATTGCAATCGGGTATGCTCGCACGTTCCTTACTGAAGGCGATGAGATTGTAACCACGCTAGTTGAGCATCACAGCAATTTTATTCCTTGGCAACAAGCAGCTAAGGCAACTGGAGCAACTTTCAAGTTCATCCCGTTAGCTGAAGATGGAACGATTACCCTTGAGGCAGTGAAAGCAACAATCACACCACAAACCAAAGTGGTCGCAATCCATCACATCTCTAACGTTCTAGGTGATACAACTCCCATCAAGGGAATTGCTAAAATTGCACATGAAAATGGCGCTATTTTGGTTGTGGATGGTGCCCAAAGCGCTCCACATAAAAAAGTCGATGTACAGGACCTGGACTGTGATTTCTATGTCTTTTCCAGTCATAAGATGTGCGGGCCTACAGGAATCGGCGTCTTGTATGGAAAACGTGCACTCTTGGAAAAAATGGAGCCAGTTGAATTTGGTGGCGAAATGATCGATTTTGTATATGAACAGGATTCTACATGGAAGGAGCTCCCTTGGAAATTTGAAGGGGGAACGCCGATTATCGCTGGGGCCATCGGACTTGGGGCGGCGATTGATTTCCTAAATGATCTGGGCATGGATGAAATTGAAGCACATGAAAAGAAACTGATTAGCTATGCAATGGAACGCATGAAAGAATTGGATGGACTTACGATTTACGGTCCTATCGAACATAGAAGCAGTCTAATTACTTTTAACCTGGCGGACGTTCATCCGCATGATTTGGCAACGGTTTTAGATGCAGAAGGTATTGCTGTACGTGCAGGCCATCATTGTGCACAGCCGTTGATGAGATGGTTGAAAGCTACCGCTACTGCTCGTGCCAGCTTCTATCTGTATAACACAGAAGAGGATGTGGATGCCTTAATCGCTGGGTTGAAAAAAGCGAAGGAGTATTTTGGAAATGTCTTCTCTTGATGATCTCTATAGACGTGTCATAATGGATCATTATCAAAAACCACGGAATAAAGGAAAGCTAGAGGATGAAAATGGATTGGTGATCAATCTAAATAATCCAACCTGTGGAGACAGTATTTCGTTATCGCTGCAAGTAGAGAACGGTATAGTTATGGACGCAAAATTTCTCGGGGAAGGATGCTCCATTTCTATGTCCTCTGCTTCTATGATGACGGAAGCTGTAAAAGGAAAAACCGAAGAGGAAGCGTTGCGCTTGATTCAAATTTTCTCTGATATGATGCAGGGAAAAGAGCCGGATGACAATATTGATTTAGGCGATATTGAAGCTCTGCAAGGTGTCTGCAAGTTTCCAGCGCGCATTAAATGTGCAACGCTCGCCTGGAAGGCATTGGAGCAAGGTATTAACCAGACGGACGTGAAGTAATATACCCTCCAATTGAATTGTGAGGCAAAAGGAGTGAACGATATGGCGAAGAAAGCCCCTGAAATCCAAGAGTATCAATATGGATTCCACGATAAAGACGTTTCGATTTTCCGTACGAAAAAAGGTTTAACTCGTGAAATCGTAGAAGAGATTTCGAAAATCAAAGAAGAACCAGAATGGATGTTAGAATTCCGTTTAAAAGCGCTAGACATTTTCTATAAAATGCCAATGCCTAAGTGGGGCGGCGACCTTGATGAATTGGATTTCGACAACATCACTTACTATGTAAAACCATCTGAAAAAGCTGGTCGTAGCTGGGATGAGGTACCAGAAGAAATCAAGGCTACCTTTGACAAGCTAGGTATCCCAGAAGCTGAGCAAAAGTTCTTAGCTGGTGTATCTGCACAATATGAGTCTGAGGTTGTTTACCATAACATGCAAGAAGATTTAGAGTCTCTAGGTGTTTTATTTACGGACATGGACTCTGCTGTACGTTTATACCCTGATATCGTGAAGGAGTATTTTGCGACAGTTATTCCGCCAGCAGATAATAAATTCGCGGCGCTTAACTCTGCTGTATGGTCTGGTGGTTCCTTCATTTACGTGCCAAAAGGTGTAAAAGTAGAAACTCCACTTCAAGCATACTTCCGCATTAACTCAGAGAACATGGGTCAATTCGAGCGTACACTAATCATTGCGGACGAGGATAGCTTTGTTCATTACGTAGAAGGCTGTACGGCGCCAATCTACAGCACAGATTCCTTGCATTCTGCTGTAGTTGAAATCATTATTAAAGAACGCGCTCGTTGCCGTTATACAACGATCCAGAACTGGTCTAATAACGTATATAACCTAGTAACCAAACGTGCTGTAGCGTATGCTGATGCAAACATGGAATGGATTGATGGAAACATCGGTTCCAAGCTAACGATGAAATATCCTGCCGTTATCATGAAAGGACCGCGTGCTAAAGGTACAGTTCTTTCTATCGCAGTAGCGGGTAAAGGTCAGCATCAGGATGCTGGTGCGAAGATGATCCATCTAGCGCCTGATTGTACTTCCACGATCGTATCTAAGTCTATTTCTCGCGATGGTGGTAAAGTAACATATCGTGGTCTAGCTCAATTTGGTCGTAAAGCAGAGGGTGCTAAATCTAACATCAAGTGTGATACATTGATTTTGGATAAATTGTCCACTTCTGATACGATTCCATACAATGAGATCATGAATGACTACGTAACGCTTGAGCATGAAGCGACTGTATCTAAAGTATCTGAAGATCAATTGTTCTATTTGATGAGCCGCGGTTTAAGTGAAGCGGAAGCTACAGAAATGATCGTAATGGGCTTTATTGAGCCATTCACAAAAGAATTGCCAATGGAATATGCTGTTGAAATGAACCGTCTGATTAAGTTCGAAATGGAAGGTTCTATTGGATAACAAACGATTAACCCTTGTATATCAAGGGTTTTTCTTATGTTTGCATGTGCAAAGTTCGTGCAAAGTTGAAATTATTTTAACGCTAATTGAAGTTATTTTTAACATGATTATTTGTGACGTAGGCAGTGAATTTTGCAAGTTCATCTGTTTGAATTTTTCCTGTAATATGCCCATATGTTCTGCTTAATTCTTTTGTGTCTTTATGACCTAATCTTTTTGCTATATAAATTTCACTTACACCTGATTCAAGGAGTAAAGTTGCATGAGTGTGCCTGAAAGCATGTAAGCCCCTATATTCAACCCCTGAAGCCTTATGATAGTTCTGAATCGTTTCACGAATGATTGAAGGTGTGAGATAATGCCCATTATAATTTTGAAAGATGATTCCATCATTATTTTTCTTGAATCTTGGATTTCCAAGAATCAGTTCATTTTGTTTTGCCTTGAATTTTTTCAGTTCACGAATAACTTCTTCATCGATGCTGATTACACGATAAGATGAATCATTTTTCAAAGTTGTAAGCTGCACTTTGTTATTATCATCACGGCTTGTTTGCTTGTTGATATCAATCGTATTTCCTTGAACATCTTCCCATCTTAATGCAAGGGCTTCTGATATCCTTAAACCCGTTTTGTATAGGAACAAAATCAACATGTAATACAAACGGTATTCAGGGAACCTTTGATGCTTGTATGTTCTTAAATAATCCAATAGTTGATTCATTTCATTAAGGCTGAAATATTTCACTTTTTCATCTTCTTTTTTCACAGCAACATTGTCTTGAACTTCTATCTTCAATCTATCTGCTGGATTCTTTTCAAGCACCTGAAGTTCTTGAACGGCATAAAACAAAATACTTTTTATCACCGAAAGATATTTTCGCCTTGATCCTATTGAATATTTAGGCTTTCCATTCTTATCAAATTCCCCAAAGGCTGCAAGCCAATCTTTCACTTCTATCCTTGTGATTTTTGCAATTTTTTTATGACCAAATGCAGACATCACATGATTTCTTATAATTACTTCAAGCTGTCTGAATGTTGAAGGCTTTGTTGATTGCTTTTTCCATTTCAGCCATTGTTCCACAACATATTCAAAAGGCATGTTTCTATCCGCTATAGTTTGGCTATAGTATTTTCTTTCCTCAGTTTTTGCGGCAGCAATTTCAGCTTCTTTTTTTGTTTTGAAACTTCCGATACCTTTTAATTTTCCATCTATATAAATTTGCACCTGATAATTTCCGCTTGGTAATTTTCTTATGTTTGCCATGCTGTCTTTTCCCCTTTTTAACCTTTTAAAATGATTTCGATAAGGCTTTTTATTTTTGCCTTTTCTTCTCTGGTCAAAAGCCTGTTTTGAAAAAATATTGGATGATTGGAATCTAATAAAAAATCAAGGTGGAACGGGTCCTGTTCTTGCTCTGCTAGTGACCATTCTATATCTTCCTGACTGTTTTTTTCGTTTTTTATTTTAATAAAATCAGAAGCATCAATATATCCTGCTGCTGCCATTAAATTTTCATATGGTTCATCTAAACCTTTTGCCAATCTTTCTATAATTTCTGGAGAAGGTCTATCTCGTTTGCCGCTTTCAAGATGTGAAATATACATAGCAGAAACACCTGATAATTCCCCAAGTTTATTCATTGAAAGGTTTTTTTCTTCTCTTTTCTTTTTGAGATAATCTGCAAAGTTTTTCATTATTAATCACTCTCCCTTTTAATTACAATTATAAACAATAATTTATGTATCGTAAACAATAGTTTGTATAAATTATTGTTTATAGTGATATAATGTTTTTTATAAACTATAGTTTATAATGAAAAAAAGTAAAATGTTTTAAAAAATACACCAAGGAGGAATAAGCAAATGCTTAACATTTCTTTAGACGAAAATGAATTAAAGAAATTATATTTAGAGGAAGTCCGTAAACGTGTGGATGAAATTGAGGAACAGAAGTTGTTAATAGATGTCAATGAACTTTGTAATATGCTTTCGTTAAGCAGACCAACTGTAGAAAAATTATTTATATACAATCCGAATTTTCCTTCCTTGAGAGTGGGTAAGAAGTGGTTATTTCCTCGTAAAGAGGTAGAGGAATATATCAAACGTTGGTCAATTGATGTTAGAAGGAAAGGTGGTGTTGTTGAGTGCGATTAAATTTAGAAGAAAGAAAAGGAGCACTTCAACATGGAAACAGGTATTTCCTTAACTGTTACTGCATATAAAGACGGTTTTAATCATAAAGCCACAAAAAAAGACACGGAAAAAATAATGTCATATATGAAAAAAGTGAATATATATTTTTCCGAGCAACGAAATGAATCGATAATAAGATTTCTTGCAATATTGAAAGAAAGAAAGCCCCATGTTTGTGCCAGTTGGTTTGGCTCATCCATCGTTCAGGATGATATTAAGAATTTTAGTTGTAATCTTATGTATTTTGATTTTGATAAAGGCATTACGGATTATGAAGAATTTGAAAGAAAAGCAAAAGAGCATTTCCATATTATCCAAAGGTCATCTTCCTGGTCAGAACAACACCCGAAATACCATTGTTACAATATTTTGAATGAGTTTATTTATGATTTGGATCACTGGTGGCAAGTTTATGAATCTTTATTTGAAATGTATGAAGAGGAATTTGGCCTAAAATTAGATGGTTCCATTCATCCAACAAAGCTATGTTATGCAGGTTTGAGCGACCATATTATTCAAAATGATTTGCCGTTTTTAGAAGTACCAGAGAAAAAAACAAAAGAATTTAAGCATACTTTTCTTCAAGGCAGCGGTAATAATCAGGATTTTGATTTTCAACGGTTTAAAGTATGTATTGTCAAATTAACTGAAACAGGAATTTTGCTTACTTATCAGCATTGGATAAGATTCATTCTTGCTTTATGTGATTTGTTTCAAGAAGGAATGATTACCGAGGAACAGGCGTTGGAAATCTGTTCGATTATAGATGATGGTAAAGGTGAAACATTTAGGAAATTTGAAAGAGAAAAAAGCAAAATGAACAATTGGTCACTTGGAACCATCATTTATTACTGCAAAAACGCAGGGATTCATGAAATTTATTATGTGCAAAAAGCAGACTTTATTCCTTTACCTTTTGCCATAAAAGATGATGTCTTATATAAAACGATTTTGAATAAAAAGGGAAATCAAAAAGAATTAAAAATGGTTTCTCGTATGGCTCCTCATATTGTAAGAAAGCTGAGCAATGTTGAAAGAAACGAAGTTTATTATGAAATCGCTTGGAGCGATAATGGACAGAAAAAAACAGAAGTGGTCCCGGCAGGAGTGATTTCAACAAAAAAAGAGCTGCTTACATTAGCAGCTCATGGATTCTCTTGTAATGATGGAAATTGCAAAGATTTAATTGATTATTTTCATGACTATTTGGCTTTAAACCATGTAAATCAGGCTTATATGGCAGATCGGTTAGGGCATATCAAAGATGCTTTTATCCATCCTTTGCAGTCACAGGGTGTGGTAATCGTTCCAAATGATTTAGGCGAGAAACAATTACTTGAAGCATTTCAAGTTAAAGGAACCGTGGAAACATGGAAAAATCATGTGTTTAATCGAATTAAGACCTATCCAAAAGTATTATTCCTAGTTTTAGCTTCATTCGCTTCTGTCATACTGCGTGACTTGAATGTACCACCCTTTATTGTAGACCTATCAGGAAGTACTTCGCAAGGCAAAAGCACGTCTATACAGGTATCTAGAAGTGTTTGGGGCAATGAGGGCTTAATAAATGAGTGGAACGCCACAAAGGTGGCTATAGAGCGCAAAGCAGGCTTTTTGAACAGCTTCCCACTTTACATGGATGATACCAGAAAAGCCGATGAACGGATTTTACCAAATGTGGTTTATCAATTTTCTGGCGGTCGTTCAAAAGGTCGAGGAAGTGTAAGTGGTTCTCAAAAAGAATTGACTTGGAATAACATTCTGATTAGTACAGGAGAAGTGCCATTAACGGAATATGCAAGGAAAGCCGGAGGAGCGGCGGCAAGGGTTATTTCTTTAGTTGATGAACCATTTGGTAAGGTAAAAGACAATTTTTTTTCTGAATTATATCAAGCGCTAGAAGATAATTACGGGGCAGTGGGGTTGGAATTTTTGAAGAGATGGCAGGAAGCAAAAAAAGATTTACTGTCGGAATTTACAACTCTAAAAAACCATTATATTCAAAAGGCGAATGGCGATGAAGTCTTAACAAGGTTAAGTATGTATTTTGCAGCTGTTAATTTTGCAGGTGTCGTTTTAACTAAACTTTTAAATGTAGAAATGGATTTAACTTTGTTGAATCGGCTGTTTGATGAAATGGCAGAAGATAATCGAGCCATTGATAAGCCAAAGCAATTGCTTGAAGAAATTTTATTTAAACTCGATTCAAATCGTAAATATATAGCAAATCAAAGCACACCTGATACAGTTTGGGCTGTTTACAAAAATGGTACAGTGTGTCTTACACCTGATTTCTTAAAAGAAGAACTTGGAACAGAAGAATGGATGATGCGGAAGGCATGGCAAAAACGTGGATATACTCAAACTCATCTCAATAAAGATGGGAAGGAAATTGATTATAAACAAGTTAAGCATAGGCATGCAAATACAATGCTGTGATTGTTAACAAAGAGTTTTATGAAAAAACAGGACTTGATTTTGAAGTAGATTACGATCAAGAAGAAGATTCGGATCAGTAGCCTTGCATAATTCAAGGGTACAAGCTTGAAAGGGGGTGAGAAAATGGAAATGCTAGATGCAGAAACACAAAGAATTATTGATGAAATGTACAAAGCATATGGAAAAGAAAGGCTCAATGCAGACGAAATTTTAAATTGGCTTGATGCAAATGGGTACGACTTTTATTTTGATTAAATGGTGGTTTGCAGCATAAATTACAACATTATATCAAGCGGTAGCAAGGGTAATGATGTATTGGTTGATTGCGACGTCGCTTAAAGGTAATAGAAAGTACTAAAGGTACCAAAACATTAATTATAAAAATAAAATTTTGGTACCTGACAAAATATTGATATATAAAGGTTCTTATAAACAAAGTACTAAAAGTACTAAAAGTACTATGAAAAATAATATATAACGAATAGGCAATTTTTATCCTTTATAAAAATTTGTATTATGTATTCGTAAAAAAGTGGTACTTTTGGTACTTTCGTACTCAACAGGAAAAAGACTTGATATATGTAGGTTTCGGCATTGTACCTAGAAAGAAATCTTAGTACCTTTTTGGTACCCATTGTACCTTTTTTTATAATAAGCAATGCATGAAAAAGAGTAATAAACAATTGAATGCCTTTCGAACCTCTAAATCTTTGTTAGGGGTCTTTTTTATTGCATACCAAATTTTATATTTTGCATAATAATGACAAAAAATATGCAAAATAAGATAAATAAAAATGAAAAGAAATGCGGTGAAAACATTGAAAAAAGATGCAGAGATTCAAGCGCTGATTGATAAAGGACGGAAAGCATATTATCGCCAATATCGGCAGAAACCTGAAAACAAGGCAAAAGCTCAGAAATACCAGGATAACTTTTTTCTTAAAGTGGGTTTGGAACAATTGAATATCAAAGGAGATAAAGCAAATCCATGAGCGAACATGTTTACAAGATTGTTGGCGCTCCATCTAAGAAAATCACAGCATTGAGAACAAAATATAATTTTAAAGAAATGAAAAGGGCTAGGTGGAAACCGTGAAAATAAATAATTTAAATGTGATAGAAAGAGTTCAAGGGATTGTGAGACCTCCAGAAGAGAACCTAATCGGATTTTATCTAAGTAATCAAGATGTCCAAGCGTTAAATGGCTTAGTCAGTCGTTGGAACTTGTACGGGAAAGCAGATCCTTATGCTGAAACCATACGGAAGGCAATCGATGAAAGGCATAGCCTAAAAGAAGTGACACTGTCAAAGACAGGACGGCATAGTAATCAAGGCACGGTCTGGCTTGAAAAGAGTGTACGGAAAGCTTTGATAAAAGAAGCCATTAAAGAGGGAATCGATCCAGCTGATTATATTCGTGGAATCATTTATAGTCTTAACCAAAAGTTATTACATGAAGAGATGGAAGAACGTGAACGCGTAAATCAACTCATGCATGATAACAGGAAGATACCAGTGAAACTAATACTGGATAAGGAATTACGTGAGAAGTTATTAAAGCGTTTTGATAAAGAGCTGATGAACGAAGAGCTGCGAGAAAAGGTGAAGAGAAGACCTGCACGTATGAACGGGACTACGGTGGAAGATAGAATGCTGCAAGAAGTACTGAACAATCATTTGCTGAAGTACTTGAACAAATGATTTGTTAAAGATATCCCCCCCTATTTTTAATATGATCTTGCCTTATGGGAAGACCGGCGCCAAGGGAGGCTTTTCTAAATACGTAGCATTATTCAAATAAAGTTGGAGGTGACATTATGTGCAAGATTGAAAACCAGACCAAAGCAAATATGCAGCGACTGGGAATCTACAGACCTGAATTTGACCAGACCATTCAAATTTATTCAGGCTTAATCGAGCAATATAATAGCCTCTTAAGTGAACTTAAAAAGTCCCAATTTAAAGTGGTTGAACCAACAACACGGAACAATGACAGCATGAAAAAAAGTCCTCTTATAGGTGTCCTAGAAACCCTGCGTAAAGATATTTTGACTTATTCAAATTGCTTGGGGTTAACTCCTATGGGACTAAGAAAAATTAATGACGATATGAAAAATGAACAAAAAAAATTAAGCAAATTGGAAGAGGCACTAATTAATCTTAATTGAAGGAGGTGTAGAAATGGTGTCTTATCAAGTTCATCGTTCAGCCGAATATCAGGACTTTCGGGAATCACGGTTAAAGGTCTTTGAAAAAAAGAAAGGTATCCTGCAAAAGCGGCTGCAAAGATTAAAAGCCCAGACTTAAAAGCTGGCGTTTTATTTTCAAGTGCTTTTTGATTTTTAATTGCTAATAAATCCTCCAATCTTTTAAGCAGCTACTATAATTGTTAGCTGCTCTTTTTATTGAAAAAGGACTTATTGATTATCGTCATATTTGGGCCAAAAGGTGACGTAGCCAAGAGAGGGGCAAACATGAGATAGCAAAGGTTTGCTGGATGAATCCACCATATGGAAAAGAGATAGGGAAATGGGTTAAAAAAGCCTTTGAAGAAGCGTCAAAAGGGGCTACAGTCGTTTGTTTGCTACCAGCTAGGACGGATACTAAATGGTGGCATGAATATTGTATGAAGGGCGAAATTAGGCTTGTAAAAGGGCGTTTAAAATTTGGAGATAGCAACAATTCAGCACCTTTTCCAAGTGCGGTTATTATATTCGGAGAACAAGCCCAAATTAATACACTAAAAGCAATGTAGAATAGAGTTGATTTTTAACCAAAATAAAAGACGACAATTGTCGTTCCTTTGGCATACCCTTTAACTAATACCGTAGGTTATCAAAAAACCTGGTCTAAATTGGATGGTTTTGCAACCAATACCGTGGATGATAATTCATAATGAGAAAAAAATATAATCTAAGGAAAAAATGAATTTACTTCATAGCGGAAAGGAGTGCTCCTAATGAAAAACATCCTCAATAAGATATTTACCAAATTAATTTGTGGATTATTAATAATTACTTTACTTGGTGCATGTGGACAGGTTCAAGATAATCCAAAAGTCAGTGATAATAAAATACAAGAATCCAAATCGAAGCCAGGTTCTACAAATAATTCTCTTAACACATTGGCAGAAGACAGTAATAATAATCAGCAGAATAACAATTCCAACCCATTCGAAATTTTAAATAACAGCATTGCTACGCTTGAAAAGTCTTTGGCGGATTTGTCGGTAAAGGTGGACAACAACGCTAAGGTGATCGCTCAGAACACAGCTAACATTGCTGATAACAAGACAGAGGTAGATACATTAAAGCAAGAAAATGCTACGCTGAAACAAGCAAATGTTTCAATAGAAAATCGCCTAACAGCGATTGAGAACAGTATTCATGTTGAAATGGGAATCGCTAAATTAAATAATCAATTGATAGCAGAAAACAGATGTGAAAGAGTGGAAAAAGTTTCAATGCTTCGATGGCAAGGAATGCCTCGAATCGAAGTTTTATTTGATAAAAATAATTGTATCATCCAAAAAGGTTTTTCTGATGAATTTTATAACATTGTATTGGCTGAATTTAATAATGGCAATGAGTATGAAGGACATACTATTAGTAAAGTAATAGCATCTACTACAACAGTATCAGATCCACAAGATATAAAAGAAGGGTATGAATATCACACACTCTGGGTAACAATTTATCCATAATAAACTAAAATATATTAAAGTAGCCCTCGGGTTGCTTTTTTTTTGTCAATTTTTATCGCTGCATTAAATTTGTACACATACCGATACTAACGGGTAGCGTTAGTTGAATATGAAAACCAAAGACCGCTGAAAAGTTGGTCTTTTTAATTTAAATACATATAGAACGTTAGTTCGTATATAATGGTATCAAAGGGGATGGTTCATAATGACAATACGTGACCGTGGTAAAATGAAATGGCAGGCGGCTTCTTTTATACCGCTAGCATTCGAAATGACCAGCGAAATGTTCAAGGATCAAGCTCGGACTGCAAAACCAATATTAGACGAACACCAGACGGAAGAGTTTGACCTACGTATAGCTTACGCAATGGAATACAGCCATGCAGTAAAGCTGACGATATGGAATAATGGATTTACTCATGAAATGACTGGGCGTGTTCATTACGTCGATCCGATAACGCATGAGTTGCGGATTGAGGTGAAGCCTGGTGAATTTGAACGAGTGGCATTCGATAGTGTAGTCGGAGTGAAGGTTTTGAATTAAGCAACTATGGAAAAAGTAGTTGCTTTTTTTTAATTTGAAATAAACATGGACATCTTCATAGTTATAATTTGACTTTTTTGATATAGTAAAAATGGACTGGTATTGTCGTTGACGGTATAAATCCATGCCTCCTTTATAAAAACAGTTTCTCTTTTATAAAATGTGCAACGAAAACAAAATGCAATAGTTTGAGGAATGGCAGAAAACAACATTTTGGTTTTAAAATTAGAAATAAGCAGAGAGGATACATAGAATTTATGAATAAGCAACAGCTCGCCACGAAAATATGGGAATCCGCTAATAAAATGCGTTCAAAGATCGAGGCCAACGAATATAAAGATTACATTTTAGGCTTCATTTTTTACAAGTACCTTTCGGACTATGAGGTAAAGAAACTAAAAGAAGAGGGCTCTACCCAGGAAGACATTGAGGCTCTTGTTGAAGACGATACAGAAACCGTAGAGTATGTTCGTGAAAAGGTCGGGTACTTTATTGCCTACAAGGACTTATTCTCGACTTGGCTCAAAATGGGCAAAGATTTTGATGTGTCTAATGTTACGGATGCCTTGTCAGCGTTCGACCGTTTGATTAACCCACCTGATAAGAAGGTATATGAGGGTATATTTAATACCCTGCAGACCGGTTTAAGTAAACTTGGTGATAGTTCCGCATCCAGAACAAAAGCTATCAGCGATCTGATCCATCTGATTAAAGATATTCCTATGGATGGCAGGCAGGACTACGATGTTATTGGCTTCATATATGAATATCTGATTAGCATGTTCGCTGCTAATGCTGGAAAAAAGGCAGGAGAGTTTTACACGCCACATGAAGTATCTCTTCTTATGTCCGAAATTGTTGCAGACCATTTGAAGGACAGAACGGAAATCGAAATTTATGACCCGACGAGCGGTTCAGGCTCCCTTTTGATAAACATCGGTCGATCAGTTGCAAAGCATATTGATAATGAAAACAACATTAAATACTATGCGCAGGAGCTGAAGCAGAATACATACAACCTTACTCGTATGAATTTAGTTATGCGTGGCATCATTCCGGCTAATATCATAACCCGCAACGGTGACACTTTGGAAGATGATTGGCCGTACTTTGATGAAACTAACCCTGTTGAAACATACAATCCGCTTTATGTGGATGCAGTTGTTTCCAATCCTCCCTACTCACAGCATTGGGAGCCGGGTAATAAAGAAACAGACCCTCGCTACGCACGTTTTGGGCTCGCTCCGAAATCAAAAGCCGATTATGCTTTCCTGCTTCACGACTTGTTCCATATTAAGCCGGATGGCATCATGACGATAGTTCTCCCGCATGGGGTTTTATTCCGTGGCGGTGAAGAGGGTGAAATTCGGAAAAATCTGATTGAGGGCAATAACATTGATGCAATCATCGGACTTCCTGCTAATATTTTTTTTGGAACCGGTATTCAAACAATAATTATGGTTTTGAAGCAAAAGCGTGAGAATACCGATGTTTTGATTGTTGATGCATCCAAGGGTTTTATTAAAGTTGGCAAGAACAATAAGCTCAGAGCATCTGATATTAAAAAGATAGTTGATGCCGTAACTGCCAGAGCTAATATTGACAAATTCTCAAGGAAAGTGTGTCGAGAAGAAATTCGCCTAAATGAATACAACTTGAATATTCCGAGATATGTTGATTCCTCTGAAGGCGCAGAAAAATGGGACCTGTATGCTTCTATGTTCGGTGGCATTCCCATGAGTGAAATTGCTGAACTTAGTGAGTACTGGAGTGCTTTTCCAGAATTAAAAGAGGCACTTTTTACAAAAGGCGTGGGTCCATATGCTGAGTTGGCAGTCAGCAATATTGAACAGACTGTCGATGAGCATCCCGCCGTAAAAGCTTTTATTTCTAATTTCATGAGAGCTTTCGGAGACTTTGATAGTTTCTTGAAAAGCGAGCTGATAACGAATATGGCAACCCTCAATATTTCAAAAGAAGAGGTCGTTTTGAGTGCTGACATTTTTGCCCGCCTTGCTTCCATTCCGCTTATTAACAGATATGAAGCATATCAATTGCTTGATGATGAGTGGGCAAAAACATCTGTTGACTTAGAAATAATTCAAACAGAAGGTTTCAACGCTGTTAAAAAAGTTGATCCCAACATGGTAATCAAGAAGAAGGACGGCAAAGAGGAAGAGGTACAAGATGGTTGGATCGGTCATATTATTCCGTTTGAACTTGTGCAGCGTACGCTTCTTTTGGATGAATATGAAGCACTTAAGCAAAAAGAGGGCCGCCTTGCTGAAATCTCCTCTGAATATGATGAATTACTTGACTCTCTTTCCGAAGAAGAAAAGGATTCAAGCTTGACAAACGATTCTAGCGATGCGTTTGTCGCAAAAGCAGTCGGTGAAAAACTCAAAGAGATCTATGCTGATGTGGACACCCAGGAAATTAAGGCACTGAACGCTTATGCTGCACTTTCTAAGAAAGCCGAAAAACTTGCTTATATCAGTGCACATGACGATATAGTATGGTCCAATATGGACGCAAACAAGGATGGTACATATAGTAAAAAAGCAGTAAATTCCTATTTAGCAGAGCTTCAATCCGCCTTTGAATTCCCAGAAGATTCTTTTGAAGCAAAAATTGTAAAAGTAAGCAAGCTGATGGCCGAGGAAAAGGAAGTAAAAGCACAGGTAAAAGCAGATGTCGCTGCATTGCATATGAAAACTAAGGAAACCATCGAATCGCTTTCTGACGAACAGGCGCTTGAACTACTTGAGCAAAAATGGATTTTCCCGCTTACGGAGAGTATTAAGCAGCTTCCCAAAGCAGTAATTCAAGTTCTAGTAGACAAAATCAAAACCCTTTCTGAAAAATACGCTGTCACCTACTCTGCGGTCGAATCGGAGATAAAGGAATCGGAGTCTATTCTCTCGGCGCTCATTGATGAACTCGTTGGTAACGAGCATGATATGAAAGGTCTCAGCGAGTTCCAGGCGCTGTTAAAGGGTAAATGATATGGCTGAAATAGATAAAAAACCAGAGATTCGCTTCACTGGATTTACCGATGCTTGGGAACAGCGGAAGTTGGGGGATATTCTAAAAACACATCAATTTAGTCCGTACTTAGCAGAACCAAGTGATTATGGGAATTATGAAGTTATTCAGCAGGGAGATAAGTCTGTTGTTGGATATGCCAATGGAATACCATTTGAAAACTATCCAGATGTAGTTTTGTTTGGAGATCATACACTGTCATTGTATAAACCAAGAGAACCATTCTTTGTAGCCACCGATGGCGTGAAAATTTTGAGTGCTGATGGTTTAGAAGGTAATTTTCTATTTACGCTTTTAGAAAGATACAAACCTGAATCGCAAGGGTACAAACGCCATTTCACAATCCTCAAAAATGAGCGTGGTTGGATAACAGAAAATAAAGAAGAACAAGCAAAAATCGGCTCATTTTTCAAGGGTCTTGACCATCTCATCACCCTTCATCAGCGTAAGTATGACAAGCTGGTAATCGTCAAAAAATCATTGCTCGAAAAAATGTTCCCGAAGGATGGAGCCAATGTTCCAGAAATTCGCTTCGCTGGATTTACTGATGATTGGGAACAGTTTATGGTTAGTGATGTATTAACAGAACAGTCACGCCCGATTGAAATGGATGACAAGGAAACATATCAGCTTATTACTGTGAAAAGGCGTAATGGCGGAATTGTGTCCCGTGGTTTCTATAAAGGAAAAGACATATTGGTCAAAAACTATTATGAGGTTCATGAAGGTGACTATGTAATTTCAAAACGGCAAATCATTCATGGAGCGAATGGAATAGTGCCGAAAAGCCTTGATAAATCTATCGTTTCAAACGAGTACTTAGTCTGTTCCGGAAACGAACATATTACTTCAGAGTTCTGGGGATTGATGTCTAAACTACCGGAAATGTACCGGCTTTTTTTCTTAAGCTCCTATGGAGTTGATATTGAAAAGATGGTGTTTGATGTCGAGGATTGGAAGAAACGAATGATCACAATCCCCTCAATCCCGGAACAGAACAAAATTACAGAGTATTTTGCTACACTCGACAATCTTATCAGCCTTCATCAGCATAATTTAGAAAAGTTGAAAAATATCAAGAAATCAATGCTCGAAAAAATATTTGTGTAGGAGGTGTGAACGCGAAATGGTCTTTGACAAAGAATTAGATTTTGAAGAGTCCTTAATTGAGGTACTCTCTCATAAAGGCTGGGAACCTGAGGTCCTGAAATATCCCACTGAAGAATATTTGCTAAAAAACTGGGCGGATATTCTCTTTGAAAACAACAGAGGTATCGACCGTTTGAATGATTACCCTCTGACAAGCGGAGAGATGCAACAGATTATGGAGCAGATCACCACACTGCGGACGCCTTTAAAACTAAACGGCTTTATCAACGGTAGAACTGTTGCCATTACCCGTGATAACCCCGATGACACTCTGCACTTCGGGAAAGAGGTCAGCCTCAAGATTTATGACCGACGTGAAATCGCTGCGGGACAAAGCCGCTATCAAATTGCACAGCAGCCAAAATTTAAGAGCAAGTCCAAAATATTAAATGACCGTCGCGGTGATTTGCTGCTCTTGATCAACGGTATGCCGGTTATTCACATCGAGCTGAAGCGCAGTGGCGTTTCGGTCAGCCAGGCATATAACCAGATAGAAAAATACTCCGATGAAGGGATTTTCACAGGCATATTTGCGCTGATTCAGATATTTGTTGCTATGGAACCGGCAGAAACAGTTTATTTCGCCAATCCTGGAATGGACGGAAAGTTCAATAAGGATTTTTATTTTCATTGGGCAGATTTTAATAACGAGCCTATCAATGACTGGAAAGATATTGCTTCTTCATTGCTTTCCATTCCGATGGCACACCAGCTTATCGGCTTTTACACCGTCGCCGATGATACCGATGGTGTACTGAAAGTCATGCGCAGCTATCAATACTACGCAGCAAACGCCATTTCTGACCGTGTTTCCAAAACCAACTGGGATGGTCGCGACAGGCTTGGCGGATATGTTTGGCATACCACAGGCTCCGGCAAGACGATGACAAGCTTCAAGTCGGCGCAGCTGATTGCAAACTCCAAAGATGCAGATAAGGTTATCTTCCTGATGGACAGAATTGAACTTGGTACGCAGTCCTTGAAAGAGTATCAAGGTTTTGCAGATGAAAATGAGTCCGTTCAGGCAACGGAAAACACCATTACTTTAATTTCAAAACTAAAAAGCGAAGACCCGGCAAATACGCTTATAGTCACCTCTATCCAGAAGATGAGCAATATCAGAGACGAAGAGGGCGGCTTAAATGCTCATGATATTGAGATGATGAGTTCTAAGAGAATCGTCTTTATTGTCGATGAAGCGCATCGCTCTACATTCGGAGAAATGCTAACGGATATAAAGTGCTCTTTCCCGTCTGCCGTTTTCTTTGGATTTACAGGAACGCCGATTCAGGATGAAAACCAAAAGAAAATGAACACCACCTCAACCATCTTCGGTGACGAGCTGCATAGATACAGCATTGCCGATGGTATTAGTGATAAGAATGTCCTTGGATTTGACCCTTACAAAGTGTTGACCTACAGAGATAGAGATGTTCGGCAGGCTGTTGCTAGGGAGCAGGCAAAAGCGGCTACCGTTGAAGAAGCCCTTGCTGATCCAAAAAAGAGTGCAATCTTTTATAAATACATGGATTCTTCTCAAGTAAAAATGGCGGGCTATATCGGTGATGACGGAAAGTATGTCAAAGGAATAGAGGACTATTTGTCGACATCCCAATATCATACAGAAGAACATGAGAACATGGTTGTTAAGGACATTGCTGACAACTGGGTGACATTAAGTCATAATAGCAAGTTCCACGCAATCTTTGCTACAAGTAGCATACCAGAGGCAATCATTTATTATAGGTTGATAAAAAAAGCCATGCCAACATTAAAGGTTACTTGCCTATTTGACCCAAGCATCGACAATAACGGCGGAGTTGCCTTTAAGGAGAACGGTCTAGTTGAAATAATCGAGGATTACAACGCTAGATATGAGCAGAAATTTAGTCTGAAGAGCTACGATAAGCTGAAAAAAGACATCGCTGCACGGCTTGCTCACAAAGAGCAATATAAATTGATTGAAAGAACGCCGGAAAAGCAGCTCGATCTTCTGATTGTAGTCGACCAGATGCTGACAGGCTTCGACTCCAAGTGGATTAACACGCTTTATATGGATAAGAAGCTTCGGTATGAAAATATCATCCAAGCATTCTCCCGTACAAATCGTCTGTTTGGCCCAGAAAAGCCTTTTGGAACCATACGATACTACAGATATCCGCATACGATGGAACAAAACATAGAAAAAGCTGTGAAGCTCTATTCTGGGGATAAGCCTATTGGATTATTTGTAGAAAAGCTTGAGTACAATCTAAACAAGCTGAATGCAATTTTTGATGACATCAGCGAGCTGTTCACCCGTTCCGGGATTCTGAACTTTGAAAAGCTGCCGGATGACCGTTCGGAGCGTGGGAAATTTGCATCACTCTTCAAATCATTCAACGACTATCTGGAAGCTGCAAAAATTCAAGGCTTTACATGGAATCAGTCAACGTACCCGTTCAGCCATGGCAGTGGAAAGCCAAAGACTAAAGTCGATATGAAACTAGATGAAAACACCTATTTGGTTTTGGCGATGCGTTATAAAGAGCTGTTTGGCGGCAGCGGCAGTGGTGGTGGTGGTGACGATGTTCCGTTCGAGATTGATGGTTACCTAACGGAGATTGATACCGGGAAAATCGACTCGGACTATATGAACTCGCGATTTGAAAAGTTTCTGAAAATCCTTACACAAGATGATGTAGATGAAGCTGAAATGAGGAAGACGCTTGATGATTTGCATAAGTCATTCGCCACGTTGACGCAGGAAGAACAAAAGTATGCAAACATATTCCTTCACGAAGTAGCAAGCGGAAATGCCAGGATGGAAAACGGTAAAACTTTCAGGGATTATATCACTGAATATCAGTTCAAGGCAAAGAATGACCAAATCCAAAGTATTTCACGAATCTTGGGAGTTGATGAAATGAAACTCCGCAATTTTTTGGCTGCAAATGTAAATAAGGCAAATATCAATGAGTTTGGTCGCTTTGATGATTTGAAGGCTTCCGTAGACAAAGTCAAGGCAAAGGAATACTTTGAAAAATTGGAAAACGTAAAAATACCACCATTTAAGATCAACATAAGAGTACACAATTTGCTTCAGGAGTTCATTCTTAAAGGTGGGTATGATATCGAAGAGTAGAAGAATGAAAGGTCCCTTCAAAGGTAAATCTTGTAGTTAAAATGGTGTTAATTAGTGAGAAAATTACCGGTGGGCAACTTAAGTTGTTGACAAATGCAATTGTTGAACAAGCCAAAGAACAGTATAAGGACTGGGTCAAGGAACCTAGCTTATGGATAAAGGATATTTTGGAGATAAAAACCCACAGCGCAAACTGTGGGTTCTCAAGCTTTAACCCGTTCCTAAATGTTTTTAAGGTCCAATTACCATGCCAAAAACGTGCAAAGTTCGTGCAAAGTTTAGTTTATAATAACAGTTTGAAATAATTTCCAAAACGCTTTATATCAATAGTTGAAGGGGCTTTTTTGGATGTTGTTTAATGCTGTTTTAAGTGCTTTTAATCAAGTTCGAGATGGAAGGGTCTATTGGTTAACCTTGTTGTATCAAGGGTTTTCGGCTTCGGAACTACGGTTTGCCCGATTTTTAAAATTGAACATACCGTTCGTACTGACTCAAAGCGTCATCCTCGATCTTCTTGGTGACGTGAAGATATGTATCAGCGGTTACTTTAACACTTGCGTGTCCGAGTCTCTCGGACACGTATTTTATATTTGCGCCCGATTCCAAAAGATGAACAGCATGGGTGTGACGTAAGGCATGAGGTGAGAGGACAGGAACTCTCCTGCGCGCTTACATACTTCTTTGAAATACTCCCGTACCATGTTTATACGTAACCATCTGCCGTCTTGTTGATGGAAAACAATATTCTCTTTTGTAGCCTTGTAGTTCTCGTACATAAGGCAAACTTCTTTTTGATTGACTTTAGTGTCTTTAGGAATTTTAATTCTTTGGAGGTGTATAAATTGGTCTATGCCATAAGTGATGACCATAATATGAACATTGATGGATGTAACTTAAGTTGAAAGAATATTTGGATAAAACTTTCTTTAATGGTATAATAAGCAGGTGATGTTGTAGTGTAAGAAGGAGGGTAGGGTTTGAAAAAAATATTTTTGTCTGTAATAACCTTAGTGATTGCATTTTTAGTTATTTATAATTTTGAGTGGCTTATTGGCGGTTATTCATACAAGAAAGAAGAAATGAAAAGTCAAATAGAAGCCTATCTTATAAATGAAAAGAAGTACAAAAAAAGTGATATTACAGAAATTAGAGTTGATTATCTAAGGAAGTTCGATGCGTATTTTGCTAGAGTCATTTTTAGTGACGAGAAAGACAAAACATATGGCTATAGCATAATTGATGGAGAGGTCATGCAAACAGGTATTGCAGCTTCTAAGTATAAAAAAGATGATTTAAGTGATGAAACAAAACATAAGGAACCAAAACATAAGGAACCATAAAAAAGTTACCTGTCAGATGGCAGGTAACTTTTTGTACTCTTTTTTAGAAATTGCCTTGGGTAAGTACAGTGGTCACATCTGAACTGTCTTCAAGATCGTAAGGAGCAGCGATTTCTAGTTCAATTGGAGATGTACCCCCTGGTCCAGGTACATATGTCTTAGATGTATTCAATCTAACACCAGCACCAAAATAGTATGCATTCCATACAATTTTTGAACAATATGTTTTTTGCTTATAATTGTATAAATCAGAGATGGCATATTCTACATCGTCATATTTATTTACATACCACTCTGCCCAATCAGCTGCCTTATTTCGAATCTTGGTTCGATTATATCGAACTACTTTCGTCCCATATTTTTTACCTACATTATCTCTAAAAAATCTCCTGATTGAAGTTTTTTCAGGATTATACCCTATCCCTCGTATTTCAACAATATTTTCTGTATCTACAACAATGGCAGCATGACCAGTAAGTCCTTTTGAAATGGTATTGTTTGTTATAAGAATATCCCCTGGCTTAATCTCAACTCTTGAATTCGGATAAGTTGCTTCGACTGGAACATCCTCTGGTTTATTGATTTTCTGTCTTTCTATTTCAGAAGCTGACACACCTAAAGCCTCAGTAAATATTAGTGAGACTGACATCAACGACATAAGTAATCTTTTTTAAACATATTTAAGCCTCCGAATTATTTGTTATTCCTTCTCCTCGCTTATAAACAAAATCTTGGTTAAGAGTCATTCAATATCTTCTATCTGTCTTCAAAGAATAGCTGAATCACGGCTTTATTTTGTTATACAAGGTTTTCCATACAGCTTATTCACATGAAAGACAACTACTTTTTCGAAAAAAAATATTTTTTTCATTTAAACGTAAAGGCGTGGTAAACTTGAATGGAGCATCATTAATATGCTCTGGTTATTGGGGTGTTCCTAAGCTTTCGTAGGGCATTTGGGAACATCCCGATTTTATTACCTGTTTAAAATCTTTCTTTCGACATCTACCACTGCAATCGCCCCATGCTAATATCAGTCAACTCCTTTCTTTGAAGATTCTTTCTTTGCTATCCTCCTTACTTCTGGTATCCACAAAAGATAAAACTAATGAAATTTTCTAAAAAATATATGGATTACCAGTTATTTACTTAATTATATATCAGTATAAACAAATTTTCCCAAAAAAAAAGAGAGGTTATCCTCTCTTCTACCATCCTTCACCTACACTTTTTGAAGAAACTGCCGTATCAAATTCTTTAGCCTCAAAATTCGTTTCTGTAATGCCGTACAAGGAGAGAATCGCTAGTAAGAAAATTATTCCTCGCTTCATGGAAACCACCATCTCTTTCTGTCATAACTTCGACAAATTTTTCTTTTTGCTCAGATGTCGCAAGATAATCATATTCATAATACTTCAAAATAATGCTACGGACTCTCTCTACATTTTTAAACATGATAGCTAGCTCCAGAGCCTCAAAGATGTATTCAAACCCTTTGTTGCTATCCTCAATTATAAAATAATATGAGGCTAATGCTTGATAAAGTTTTAACTTATGTCTTTTTGTAGGAATGCTTGTTTGACAAGCAATTTTTTGGATTTGTATTTCAAAAGTACTAATCAGTTTTTGAATACTTTCAATATCTTTCTTCTGTAAATATGTTTCAATAGCAACTGGCAATAACATAAATATTTCAACATCAGTAGCTAAACTAGCAAAGCTGTCAATATATTCGACATGGCCCATTTCTATTGAAAATAATAATTCATTTAATTTCGAAATTTGCTGATATCCTTCATACTTAGCATATTCTTTAGTTATAAGTAATGCCTTATCATAATCTTTCATTTCTCGATAACTAAAGGATTCATATAGTAAGGCTTCAGCTATGAAATTGCTATCGTTTAACGTGATAGCTAATTCCTTTAATTCTGCGGCATACTTTAATAGTTCTCCCCATTTTTCTACAGCATTATAAAAGGTTAATATTTTATAATACGCTTCTAGTTTATATTCTTTTGGAAGTAGAGGAAGGTATTCTAAAAGTTGGTGTAGCGATTTATAACCAGAGACAGTAAGGTCTACATCTCTAGCTATTACAAATCGTTTAAAATAACAAATGGCTACTCGTTCGTTACGTGTTGTACTTTTCTTGATCACAATATCGTACAAGGGCAAACTGTAGTTTCTTTGATCGGAGGAAAATATGAATTCTGCCATCTTAAAAGTATTTTCAAGAAGTCTTTTTCTATCAGTGTCCTCATTGATTAATGCCATGATCTTTTTTGTAAGATCATATCGTTCAGCTTTGATACAACTTATGAAAAATTCTGCTGTTTTAATAGGGGACATTTTTCCCGATTCATTAAAGCAATCCCCTAAAAATTCCTCATAAAAAGTATCTTCTAGTAAGTCTAAAGCTTTCGTAATAGCCACTAATTGAGAAAGTGTTATTTTTTGTCTATTGTTAAGTATTTGACTGATGGTGACTGATTCAATTTCCGTTGCTAAAACAAGGTCTTTTTGTTTCCAGCCTTTACGATCAAGTGCTTCTTGTAAACGTTGACGTAATTCTATCTGCGCACCTTCATAATTGTAATCTAAGACGTGCATTAAACCTATCACCCTTTTTAATATTGGAAAAATAAGTAAAATATTCCATTACATCTTACTTTAATTAGATAATATTGTAAATAAAAATAAAAGTATAAGAGTAATATTTTTAAAAATATTAAGTTCCATTTTTTCTTAACAAGCATCTCTGCAACCATTTTCTTATTTTCATGAAATTTTTCAACCAAACTTCATAGTAACTCCCTTTTTATTTTGGTTTAGCGAGGCAAAGATAATGCGAAAGCCCTCTGACGGAATTTAAACCGTTTGAGGGCTATTTTTGTTGATAAACATGTAATTTTACCCATTGATTAATCTCCTCACCACAGGAGGGAAAATATCGCTTGTATTGATTAAAAATTTTGAAGAGCATACAATGGCTACAATCGGTCAGTGCCATACAACTAGACGAAAGAAGTATGGGAAGGACAAGCATAAAAAGAGAGGATTGTTAGCGATGGAAGATATTTTAGACCAGGTAGCAAGACTAGGAAAACAATTGCATCAAAAAGATATAACGTTTGCCCTAGGTGGCAGTACTCTATTATACAGCTTAGGATTAGAAACTACCTTTCGCGATATAGATATCACTACAGATGCATCATTAGATAAGCTAAGCGAAGCATTAACGGAATATCCTGTGACAGTAGAGATTTCGGGTGATGGTATATACAACACTCAATATCGCTTATCGGTGGAGCTACATGGAAAAGAGATTGATTTTATGGGGAATTTTTCTGTGAAAACAAAAACGGGTGTATGTCATCTTCCCTGCCTGCCAGCTTACGAATGGAGAGGCATCCCGGTCTGCGCTTCTGAGGTATGGGCTGTAGCTTATCACCTAATAGACCGTATTCAAAAAGCAGATAGAATATATGGATATCTTGAAAAGAACGGTACCAATCTAGAAGTTTGTAAACGATTACTGCAAGAACCGTTGCCCGAGGAGGTTAAAATAAGATTATTGTCCCTTATCCAATTATATTCATAGTCTTAACAAGGATTGAGGAAATAAGCATATTTCTGTCTAGTCGATAGGAATATCCTGTCCTTTTTTTGCAGATATTACTTTTATATACAGATGATACTCCCGACTTCCCTGCTAGCAAAAAACTTAGAAGATGTATAGGAATAGGGGGGACAAGGTAATGTCTACATTCATGAAGAAAGAGATTTCTCTCCTACATTTTATTTTAACCATTACTAGCATTGAAATTGGAACAAGCATTTTGACACTTCCTGCAGAGCTTGCACAGGCATCTGGAACGGATGGCTGGATTTCCATTTTGATTGGGTATGTTCTGTCCACCATAGTTAGCCTATGCATTATAAAGGTCATGTCAAAGCATCCAGGAAAGACAATGCTACAAATCCTCCATCTTTATTTCTCCTCTATAATAGGAAATGTAATGATGGTTATCTGGATTATATATAGCTTTATTAGTGCATTCTCTATTTTTGTTTCGAGCGTCTTCATTATTAATGAATGGATACTGCCAAATACACCCAATTATTTTATTAGTGTTCTATTTATTGTTCCCATTTACATGGCAATACGCGGTGGCATTCGAGTGCTTAGCGGATTTCAGGTTGTTGTGTTTTTTTCAACTTTATGGTTATTACTAGTCCTCCTTTTCCCTTTAGATCAAAGTCATTTCGTGTTTCTGCTGCCAATTCTAAAGGAGGGGTGGGAGCCTGTTATTCAAGGTGTACGGATCGCCGTGTTTCCCTTCCTAGGCTTTGAATTGGCCTATCTTTTTTATCCATACATAAAGAATAAAGAGCATGCCGCAAAAGGCATTATTATTGCCAATTCAATCACTTTGCTGATCTATTTGGAAATCACTATTATATGTTATATGGTTTTTAGTCCTGATGAGATTACAAAGTATATCTGGCCTACCCTAACATTGGTCAAGCCGATACATTTCGCATTTTTGGAGCGCTTTGAAATTGTCTACGTCTCTTTTTACATCCTCATTTTTTTATCATCCGTTATCCCATATCTATTTTTTGTTACAGAAGGTATCTCTGAGCTTACGAAAAGAAGAGAGCGGTCACAGCTATATATCATTTTAGGGATTTTTATAGTGAGCTATCTGTTTTATCAGCCGTACTTTACTAACATAAACTTGTTGAATATCCTTTTAGCTCCTTTTTCTTATATCGTAGCTTTTACTTTTCCTGTGTTCTTTTGGCTATACGTGATGCTTGTACCAAAAAGAAAAGGCACTTGATTCATTGCCTACACTACATCGACAATAAAGCTAAAAACGCTTGCCTATGACGCTACGTCACCCTGTAAGATGCTGTAAGATGGGAAAAAGCAAGAGAGGAAGAAGACGACTTTCTGCTAAGGAAAGTCTTTTTTTATTGGTAATGAAAGCAGAAAAGGCGGAAAAGCTTAATAGGAATTGTTCATTGAAGGGAGAGGCTAAAAATGTCTAAGATGGCATTTGTTTTATATGATACAGTATCTATTTATAAACAGATGCTCGCAACCGTAACACCCGGAAATCAAATAATTGTAGAGTCTTGTTTTTTGAATAAATGTCGATACAATCATCTTTATAAATTCAGATACTACAACAAATTTTGACACTAAAATATGTAGGCTTTTCATTGGAGGAAATTAAAGCTCTTCAGCCAATCTGGCCAGTCGATTTAGAGGAATCATTACAGATGCAAAAGAAATTGCTGGAGGAAAAGCGGGAGAAGCTTGATCAAGTTATTTCCACGTTGGATTATGCCAGTCTGCCAGTGAAGCAGGAGCAAAGCGTGAAATGGGATGCTATCATTGACTTTGTATACGAAGCACCAGGCCTTGGAGAATGGTCAAGTAGACATGTAAACATATTTGAACGGTTAATCTGCTAGTGAATTCCGGAAGAATATGGTAGAATATTGAAAAAGTGTTAATGGCAAGGTGTTGGTTAACATGAAATTCATCCAATCTTCCGCGTGGAATTTACTGGCAATCGTTCTTTGTTCTCCGTTACTATTTCTCACCATGTATATGGATTACAAACAAGGTAGCGCATGGATGTATTTATTGTCCATGATCTTATTGCCCTTGTGTGTGAATCAATTCAGATATATGCTGGGGGGCATTGCTATTTCAATGGTTCTAACCATAGCTCTTGCACACTATTTTATGGGTGGAAGCGATGCTTACTTTGAGCCATTGACAGCAGAGCTGGTCGCACTAATTCTTTCCGGGCTGTACGCTTTTCCACAATTGCTGATATATCAGGTAATTAAACTTGCTTTTCAGAAAGAAAGGTCAGAATAAAATAAAAAAAAGCGGTTACAGTCGATTCATCAGTAACCGCTTACACTACTTTTTTTAGAAATTGATTAAAAACCCTTGTATTTTTAAAATAAATCTGCTATATTAGTTCTTGTATGAAACATATGGACAGGTGTCCGAGTGGCCGAAGGAGCACGATTGGAAATCGTGTAGGCGGGGTCGACCCGTCTCGTGGGTTCAAATCCCACTCTGTCCGCCATTTTACTTTATCTTTTATTTTCATACATGGCGGTCGTGGCGAAGTGGTTAACGCATCGGATTGTGGCTCCGACACTCGTGGGTTCGATTCCCATCGATCGCCCCATCTTATTTTAAAGACATATAACTGCTACGATTAAAACCCCTTTGTTGTTCAAGGAGACTTGAAGACAAGGGGTTTTTTGACGAATTCGGGCATTTGATGGAACCGTATGTATGATGTAGCATAGGCTTATATATGGAGAATTTTCAAGTGAGGGGGAGACAGATGTATCTGCTTAAAATAATGCTACTGATGATCGCGTTTCTTTTCCTGCTTTTCTTCCTCTATCTCATATCTAAGAAGAAGGAGTGTACGAAACAGCCGGAAATGCTAAAGGTCTGGCTGGGTGTGGTCGAGCAGGCGGTTACTGAAGCAGGATCTCGCTCTATACAGCATTCTCAGAAACAAGAGCCCCCAGATATTTATCATGATGAACCAAAAAATAAGCAAACAGATGTGACTTGGCAAAAGTGGATCAAGTCGCATTATCAAGCATTCTTTCATGACCAACCCATTGATCAGGTTTCGATTCAGCAGGAAACAGAGGAGATTGCAGTGCTTCTATATCCGTGTAACCGCAGTCGAGGATGGTTTACGTATGCGACTTGTGGCTGCGCAATAAAGAATGGCACAGAATATATCATTAGCACTTATGAAAAACATCAGGAATTGCCTATACTGATTGAACACATTATACAACAGGCTGTAGAAATAGACAGTTCTACTAATGAGCAGCTCTTTTCGAGCGGTCAACCATTTGGGACACATCATGGTTTTACACATGTCATTTGCCTGCCTCCTGTTTTTGAACCAGAAGGGTTTACCCATTTTACCGATGGAAAAGAACTTGTGAGTATATACATGCTAGTTCCTTTATGGCGCACAGAGGCTGAGTTTGTGACACAAAATGGTTGGTCTGAATTAGAAGCGATCTTCATAGAAAATGATGTAAATACTTTAGAATGGAATCGAGCCTCTGTCATCTAAATTAGATGATTCGGAGGTTTCTTTTATATGGGGATAAAGTATAAAATAAAATTGATATTATCAAAGCATGAAGACAGTCCCATTGAAAGAATAGGGAAAGGACAAAAAAATCATGGAAATTATCTGGAAATTTTGAAACCGTATGCAAATCGAAACGTATAAACAAGTGCAAGATAAAATGATTGCACCCTTTTACGCACTTGACTTAATTCTAGGATGAGGTGTTTACATGGGGACATGGGATATTATTTTTCTTAGCTGTATAGGACTTGGATTCTTGTTTGCTATTGTGTTGATGTTTGTTGATCATAGTCATGCCCTTACAGGTGGTGTAGAAAGCCCTGTATTACAACCTGTTTGTGTTGTGAGTGCTATTACAGCCTTTGGTGCTTGCGGCTTTCTTCTGCATCGGTTCACATTACTTTCCATCACAAGTGTCGTGTTACTTTCGGCTGGTAGTGGTCTACTACTTGCTGCAGTGGGGTATTTTATCTGGATTCGCCCCATGAAAAACGCTGAAAATTCTACAGGCTATTCGCTTACCCAATTGGAAGGGCAATTGGGGGAAGTTGTTACCACCATTCCTGCCAAGGGATATGGAGAAATTATCATTACAATGCTGAGTGGGACTAGTAACCAAATTGCCTCTAGCCAAGATCAGGTTATGATTCCTCAGGGTTCTCGTGTCATAGTTGTCAAAGTAGAGGATCATGTTCTACAAGTGATTCCCTTTGAATAAATGCTAGATGAATACATAAAGGAAGGATGTTTGCTAATGGATTTTGACATCATTGTGCTTGGACCTATTATTGCTGTAATCGCTGTTTTTGTAATCCTTGGTATTGCGTTTTGGGCTAGATACAAAACAGTAGGTGCTGATGAAGCAATGATTGTAACGGGGAGTGCACTTGGTACCAAGAACGTACTAACTGACGAATCAGGCAACAAAATTAAGATTGTACGAGGTGGAGGTACGTTTGTTCTACCAATTTTCCAGCAAGCGAACTTTTTAAGCTTATTATCACATAAATTGGATGTATCTACCCCAGAGGTTTACACAGAGCATGGTGTGCCTGTGATGGCTGACGGTGTGGCAATTATTAAAGTTGGCGGTTCTATAGAAGACATTGCTACAGCGGCGGAACAATTTATGGGGAAACCAGATGAGTCGCTACGTGCTGAAGCTCAGGAGGTTCTGGAGGGGTATCTACGTGCCATCCTTGGAAGCATGACAGTAGAGGAAATTTATAAGAATCGGGAGCGCTTTGCTCAGGAAGTGCAGGCAGTAGCTGCCAAAGATTTGAAAAAGATGGGGCTGTCTGTTGTAAGCTTTACCATCAAAGATGTTCGAGATAAAAACGGTTATTTGGCTGCGTTAGGTATTCCGCAAATTGCTGCGGTGAAAAGGGATGCTAGCATCTCCCAAGCAGAGGCTGATAAAGAGTCGCGCATCAAGCAGGCCCAAGCCGAAGAGCACGCTAAAAAGGCTGAATTATTGAAAGAAACCAACATAGCTGAAGCAGAAAAAGAAAAGGAACTCAAAATTTCAGAGTTTAAGCAGGAGCAAGACAGAGCGCGTGCTTCAGCCGACCAGGCGTATTCATTACAACAGGCGAAGATGAAACAACAGGTTACTCAAGAGGAAATGAAAGTAGACATCGTACGCCGTGAGAAAGAGATTGAGCTAGAAGAAAAAGAAATTCTGCGTAGAGAGCGTCAGTACGATGCGGAAGTAAAGAAAAAGGCGGATGCCGATCGCTATGCTGTAGAGCAGGCGGCTGAAGCGGAGAAAGCGAAGAAAATGCGTGAAGCGGATGCTAAAAAATATAGTATCGAGGCAGAAGCGAAGGCACAATCAGAACAAAAGCGCTTAGAGGGTCTTGCTTATGCTGATGCAGAAAGAGCACGCGGTACAGCAGAAGCGGAGGTAACTCAGCTCAAACTGGAAGCAGAAGCCGAAGGGAAGCGTAAGCTGGCTGAAGCATACGAAAGGTTTGGTCAGGCGGCTGTATTAGATATTGTGGTCAAGATGTTGCCTGAGTTGGCCGAGAAGGTTGCTGAACCAATGAAAGCAATCGACAAGGTAACAATTATTGATACTGGTGGTGGTCAAGGAGACGGTGTAAATCGTTTAAGTACAAATGTCACTAAATTAATGACGCAGTTACCAGAAATGCTAAAGGATGTCTCTGGCTTAGATATGAATGAGATGATTGAGGGCTTCATGAAAAAGGGGCAGGTAGCCGCAACAGCAGAGATCAATCATGCTAAAGCTGAAGCCATGGAAGAAGCTTCTGAGGTTAGTAAGCTAACTGAGCAGATTCCACAAGAAAAATAGGCTCGTGAGCACTGATAACTGACTGGAGCTGTCATAGTTTTGTAAAGATCGATTGGTTGTACGAACCCTTCTACCGAGGTTTATTGAGGTAGGAGGGTTTTTTATGAATAATCATTTGTACAAGAATCAATACACTTTACATACATTAGGGGGGTATAGTAGTATAAGAGAACGATAATGTAAATGATAAATCGAAAGGGGTTTGAACAAGATGGAAAACGTCGTATTACAAGTACAAGGTATGTCGTGCAATCATTGTGTGCAAGCGATTGAAAAAGCTGTAGGTAACTTAGAAGGAGTTACTTCAGTCAAAGTTAGATTGTCTGAGGCAGAGGTGGATGTAGCTTATGATTCTACGAAAGTAACAGTAGAAGCAATTAAAGAAACGATTGATGACCAAGGATATGATGTAGAATAAGAGAGAATAACGTATACACTATATAGAGAATATGAGAAAAAGGGGGGAATGAAATGGAGGGAGATTATCAAGAGCTTGTACCTGATGAAAAGGAAAAAGGATGTTGTCAGGAGCGAACCAGTCATCATTCCGAAAAGCTAAAGGGGAATTTGCAATCCCGATTGAATCGAATTGAGGGACAGGTTCGCGGTATCAAGGGTATGATTGAAAAGGACGTCTATTGTGATGATGTACTAAATCAGATAGCTGCTGTTCAATCAGCGCTCAATTCCGTAGGGAAGATTCTGCTGGAAGGTCATATGAAAAGCTGTGTAGTGGAACGCATTCAGGAAGGCGACCAGGAAGTAATTGATGAGTTGCTAAAAACAGTGGCAAAGCTAATGAAATAACATGTATGGATTATACCTGCTAATTAAAGAAAAGCTCTCTTTTGTGTGTATATGTGAACACGTAAAAGAGAGCTTTTTGTCAGTAATCAGTATAACGAGTAATCTGTTGTATAAGAATAATCAGCCTATACTATTGAATCTTAATTTCACCGTTAATAATTTTGTTGCGGAATTCCTCTACTTTTTTCCAAACATCCTCAGAGATATTTTTACGGGAAGATTCAGATAAGCCGACACCATTTTCTTTTAAACCAAGGGAAAGTGTTTTACCACCTTCAAATTTACCAGTCATGTAATCGGTAGCTACTAGATAAGCTGCTTGGTCTACACGTTTCATCATGGATGTAAGTGTCACGTCATCCCCGAATACAAGAGATTGATCCATGTCTACGCCAATAACCCACACGTTCTCACCTTTGCCTTTACGGGCTTTTGCTTCATTAAAGACACCGTCTCCAGACGCACCTGCTGCGTGATATAAAATATCAGCACCTTGGTTGTAGAGTGAGGATGCAGCGGATTTACCAGCATCAGGTTTATCAAAGGCACCAGTATAAATGGTGTTTACTTGTACAGAAGGATCAGCCGCTTTTACCCCAGCTAGGAAGCCTTTTTCAAAGCGTTTTGTAACAGGGATCTCAATACCACCAACAAAGCCGACTTTCTTTGTTTTTGATGTTAATGCAGCCACGACCCCAGCTAGGAAGGAGCCTTCCTCTTCTTTAAATACAACTGAAGTAACGTTTGGAGCTTCAACGACTGTATCAATAACCGCAAGCTTTGCTTCAGGATTTTCCTTTGCTACCTTTTGTACGTGTTCCATGATTGGGAAGCCGATTCCAAAGGTTAAGTCCCATTTTTCTTTCACAAATTGGTTAAGGTTTGGAATAATATCTGCATCGGAGCTGGATTGCAGGTATTGTACCTCAGCACCTTTATCGTTTTTTACCTTTTGCAAGCCTTCCCATGTACCTTGGTTAAAGGAGTTATCATTTACGGTACCTACAGAGGTTACCATCCCGATTTTTACATTGCTTTTAGCATCTGAGGCAGGTGTTGCTTGTTTTTGGTTGCCGCATCCACTTAATGCTAAAGGTAGTACTAATAGAAGTGGTAGCACACGGCTAATCATTTTTTTCATGTTGTTTGTACCTCCAAAGAAAATGAGTAAAGAACGGCATTGCCGTAGCTCAAAAGCTAACAGAAATGCCGTTTTTATAAAAAAGTGTTACATTTTGTCTGGTACTGTAATTTCACCACTAATGATTTTTTGTTTAAACTCTTCGATCTTTTTCCAAACATCCTCGGAGATGTTTTTCTTTGTGGATTCAGCTAGTCCAACACCGTTCTCTTTCAAACCAAGAGATACCGATTTACCACCTTCAAATTTACCATTTAAAAGATCAGTAGATACTCGGTATGCAGCTTCATCAACACGTTTGATCATAGATGTCATTGTGATATCTTCGCCAAATACTTTAGATTGATCCATATCTACGCCGATAACCCATACGTTTTCGCCTTTAGCGCGACGGTCTTTTGCTTCGTTAAACAAACCATCACCTGTAGAGCTTGCCGCATGGAACACAATGTCAACACCGCGGTTAAACATAGAGGAAGCAGTAGATTTACCAAGATCAGGTTTGTCAAATGCCCCAGTGTAGAGGGGAACGATTGTAATATCTGGTTTAGCTGCCTTTGCACCTGCTGTGAAGCCTGCTTCAAAACGTTTGATTACAGGCATTTCAATACCGCCAAGGAAACCAATTTTGCCCGTTTTACTACTAAGTGCAGCCGCTACACCAGCAAGGTAAGCCCCTTCATGCTCTTTGAACACGATGGATGTTACGTTTGGTGCGTCAACAACAGAGTCAATGATAGCAATTTTAGCTTCTGGATTTTCTTTCGCTACTTTTTGTACATGTTCGGACATTAAGAAGCCGACACCAAAAGTTAGATCCCATTTCTCTTTAATAAATTGATTCAAGTTTGGAATGATATCACTATCACTTGCAGATTGCAGGTATTGAGTCTCTGCACCAGTGTCTTTTCCAAACTTTTGCAAGCTTTCCCATGTCATCTGGTTAAAGGAATTATCGTTAACTGTACCAGTAGCAGTAACCATTCCTACTTTTATGTGTTTTTTTGCTTCTCCAGATGCGTTCCCGGTTTCAGGAGCTTTTGTTCCACAGCCGCTTAGAGCGAGTGAGAAGGTCAAAAGACTAGCACCGAGGATTGAATAAAGCTTTTTCATGATGAAAAATCCTCCCTTTTGTCTCTGCTACGTTTTGTTTAAATTGGGCAAACGATGAAATTCTATCAGACAAATAAACAAACGTCAATTGTCAGATTATTTACGCAATGAATCCAGCTTCAAAATTCTAATGATATTCTGCTCATTTACAAGCAGGGTTATGTAATGTCCCAGCATTTGAGGATTGTCGAAAAAAGGAGTAAACTAATTATGGAAAGATTTTCTGTTGATTTCTGATGAGAAAGAATATCAGGGACAATGAAACAAGTTTATACAAAAGGAAAAAGCTTGGCGGCAGGTCAGAAGCGGTTAGATTATCTCGTATGAATGCCGTTGTACATGTCCTTGGCTAATTTGATACAAAGCTAAATCAGGTATCTCAGTTGCAAATGATAAAATCCAGTAGCAAAGCTGGGGATAATGCCATCCCTGTATATCTAGAGAAGAGGGAACGGCAGGAGAGAGCGGATGAGTGTGCAAAACGCCAAGCCAGCATTCTTGTTGTTTTTTCATCTGGGCTATGCTTTGAAAAAAAATAGATGGACTTATCAAAAAAGTGTCGGTTGAGGCAACTTCCGAAGAAGCAGGATAGGATGAAGTAATCATGTTTTGATGACCGCCTAGTAATGCAGTAAATTCGTAAGGCAATTGCTGTTTTGCTGCTACGAGTAGTTGAGACACTAGTGTTTTTGAGATAAGGATCGACTGATCCGCATGAGAAAAGGGAGAACCCAATAGGGTGTGGTTCATAGCTACTATTTCTCCTTTAAGTTTAAAGTGAAAGAAGGTTTTCTCTTGAGCAAAAACCAAAACATTCAAATTGGCGTATGCGGCTGGGGAGATCATGATGATTTATACACGCAGGGTGTGAAAGCCAAAGATAAGTTGTCTGTTTATGCCAGTCATTTTCCTATTGTAGAGCTGGACAGCTCTTTTTACGCTATTTTACCACAAAAAAATTATGTGACGTGGGCAAAGGAAACCCCTGATGCATTCCGTTTTATTGTCAAACCGCATCAAGGGCTGACCGGTCATCAACGTAACATGGAACGCGATGAAAAGCTAGAATTATTTAAGAGTTTTGAAGAGAGCATTCAGCCACTTGTTGACGCAGGGAAATTGGAGACATTATTGTTTCAATTCCCACCTTGGTTTGACTGTAAGCGAGAGCATGTTCAATACGTTCAGTACTGTGTACAATATTTTTCCCATTACTCTATCTCTGTCGAATTTCGACACCAAAGCTGGTTTGAGTCTGCTTGGAGAGAAAAGACATTAGCTTTTCTGCAAAAGCTGGGCGCTGTTCATGTTGTCTGTGATGAGCCGCAGGTAGGGTCTGGCTCTGTCCCCATTGTTACGGCGGTTAGTTCTCCAAAACAGGCATTGGTTCGCTTTCATGGGAGAAATAGGGCGGGATGGCGTGACACTGGCGCCCCAAATTGGCGAGATGTTAGGTATTTATACAGATATAGTGAAGAAGAGTTACAAGAATGGAAGCCTAGACTGCTCGAATTAAGTCAGCAAACGGAACGTGTTATTGTGCTATTCAATAATAATTCAGGGGGCGATGCTGTAGCAAACGCCAAGCGAATGATGCAACTATTGGATATTGATCCGGATGGATTGAATCCTCGGCAACTTGAGCTTTTCTAACAACATTTTGGCGTTGTACGCCCAGGAAGAGGCTGATCATGGTAATTGCACTCTTTATTTTATTGTTTATGTTTATTGGACTATTCGCAGGTGTAATGGGGAGTCTGGTTGGTATTGGCGGAGGAATGTTTTTCGTTCCTGCCTTACTTTATTTCGGGAATATGTATGAGCCAGGTAGTATTACCCCGCAAATAGCGAGCGGTACCTCTTTATTGGTCATTGCGATAACAGCTCTCTCCTCAAGTATTAGCTTTTGGAAACAGAAAAAAGTGGAAGTGCAAGCGGCTGTCCTATTTTTTATTGGTAGTGCTCCGGGAGCAATCGTTGGAGTTTATGTAAATAAATGGTTAAATAGTGACTCATTTTATCTTTTGTTTGGTTTATTTCAAATCTCCATGTTTATCTTGCTAATGATTAAAGATAAATTCAAGCCAAGAACGAACCAATGGAAGATTGTTAAAACCTATGTGGATGAGCAGGGGGAGCAGCAAGTTTATGGCTATAACCGTATCTCTGCTATCATCATTGCGTTTTTTGTCGGTATCATTTCTTCTTTGTTTGGAGTTGGTGGAGGAATTCTGATGGTGCCGGCACTGATCGTCCTATATCGTTTCCCTGCCCATATGGCTACGGCTACCTCCATGTGCATTATCTTTTTGTCGGCTGTTGTCGGTTCCACAACGAATATTATAAACGAACATATCCACTGGTTCTATGTGCTTGGTCTAGCGCCAGGGGCATGGATTGGTGGAGCAATAGGAGCTATTGTGTCTAATAAATTAAAAGGTAAGACCTTAATACTCCTGCTGAGAATCATGATCTTAGCGATTGCCGTTCAAATGATTTGTAAAGCTTTTGTAGCTTAGCATGCCGTATTTTCATTCGAAAAAACACCCCTTCTCTCTTTTGCTCATATCGTAAAAAGAAAGGAGGGGTACAGATGATTGAAATGAAGCCGCTTTATTTTAACGCGGGTGTAGCACAGGCCATTACCGTGCATTTGCCGAAAACTACGCTGCTGGTGGTGGCCACGGAAATCGGATATATCATGTGTGGTGCACTTGATGTTGGATTATTAAATGAGAAGTTAGCTCATCGAGAAATTATTGCAGGTCGGGCAACAGGTGTAAAAACGATACAAGAACTGCTGGATGCTCCTTTAGAATCAGTGACTTATGGCTCGGAGGCTTTGGGGATAGAGACAGGTATAAAAGGTAGCGATGCTATTGAATTCATGCTCTCTCACGAACAACGAACATAAGCGTAAAAGCCTCCTAATACCTCACGGAATAGGAGGTTTGCGATGGTGGACAAGCTCAACAGCCTTAGCCAAACTTCTCTTTATTAGATAACAATAGTAAAATCAATCCTTCTTTTTGACGAAATTACTAGTAGGTATAATGGTACTAGTACTAGGAAAGGCTTGGAAAAATTAATGCGATTATTGTCCATCACCCGCTGTGAAACGGGCATGAAGCTTGCACGAAGTATCTACAATAGTAATGGTACAATCTTAGTGGGAAACGGCGTTACACTCACTCAGAGAATGATCGCACGTTTAGCAGTAATGAATATTCATTCCATTTATATTGAGGATGAGGATACCGCTGATATTCTTATAGATGATATTATATCCGATGAGACGCGACGGGAAGCGATGGGATTTATCCACAAGTCGTTTGAAACCTTTCGTGAAGATCCTAAAAAATTTAGACAAGTGTTTGCGGCAGAAAAAATGGGACTGCGTGTTCGAGGCGTGCTCATGAATCTTATTCATGAATTAAAAAACAATCATTCAGCAATGAATTTACTAGGAACGGTGTGTGGTATCGATTCCTACGTGTTTGTCCATTCCTTTAACGTAACAATTTATACTGTATCAGTCGGATTAAAAATGGGGTTAAATGATAAGGAAATTGCTGATTTAGCCATAGGGGCTATTTTACATGATGTAGGTAAAATGATGATACCGCCTGAAATATTGAATAAGCCGGGGCGTTTGACTGATGAGGAGTATGAAATTGTCAAGCAGCATACCGTAATCGGATTTGAATTATTACGAAAACAAATAGGAGTTCCGTTACTAGCTGCACATTGCGCATTTCAGCATCATGAAAGAATTGACGGGAGTGGCTACCCCCGTCAATTAAAAGAAGCGGAAATTCATCCATATGCGAAAATTTTAGCCGTATGTGATGTGTTTGATGCTTTAACAAGTCATCGGGTTTATCGTAAGCCGATGCTACCGCATGATGCTACGGAGCTTTTGTTTGCAGGATCGGGTACGCAATTTTGTAATAATGTTTTGGAACAATTTCGAAATGCGATCTCTATTTATCCAGTTGGTCTAGGGGTCACCTTAAGCTCTGGTATCTCCGGCGTTATTATTAAAAATAATCCGGGATTTCCCTCCAGACCGGTTGTACGAATTTTAGAAAATGAGGCTCATGAAAAGGTAAAGCCATTTGAAATTGATCTAACTACCGAGTTAAGTTTAGTTATTTCTGATTGTGAGCCGCTTAGCTAATAGGTTTATTTTTGAGAAAGCAAGCCTTAGATGGTGACATTAGCTGGATTGTTTATTGTTTCGAGTCCAGCCTGATTCCAGGCGAGGATACCACCTTCTAAATTAATCAAATTCTCAAAGCCTTTCGATTCTAAAAGGCTGACTGCTATGGCAGAGCGAGCGCCTGAACGACATTGGACAAGTATCGGTTTATCTTTAGGAATCTCATCCAGTCGCTTGTGTAGAGAGCCGAGCGGAATATGAACAGCATGTGGAAGATGGCCCTCAAGCCATTCAGATGAATTGCGAACATCGATCAAGGTGACGTCCTGCTGATAGACAAGGGAAGTGGCTGTCATGACATCCATTTCCTTCATGTCTTTAAGCAGGGGGGACAGATCGATGTTTTTTTGAATTTCATTACTATCACCCATCGCTAAGACATGATCAATTCCAACCGCTCTTAAATCGGATAATATTTGTTGGTGATCTTCTTTATTTCCAAGGACATATAAGGGACTTTGTTCATCAATTAACCAACCAGCCCAGGTACAGAAGCTGCGCTGATGGGGGATAGATAGAGAGCCACTCAAATGGCTTTGGGCAAATACTGAGGCAAGACGTGTATCGAGCAGGATTGCGTCACTAGCTAGAATATCCTGTAGCACTTCCTGATTCATCTGTATTTCTTTGGGGAGAGGGATATCAGCTATCAAGGCTGCTCCTTGTTTATTAACCTGTTTCATTCGAGAGAAATAGCGGGGGGGCTCTGGCTGACCGTTTAACAGCCATGTAACGAATTTTTCTTCTTCTGTGAAGGCTAGGGCAGGATTATAGCGCTTTTCATAGCCTACCGTAGAAGAGGGGACGGCACCTAATGCCTTTCCGCAGGCACTTCCCGCTCCATGACCCGGCCAGATTTGCAGATAGTCCTCCCATTCTTTAAAACGTTGAAGAGATTGATACATTTGACGTGCTCCGACCTCAGCAGTACCTATTTGACCAGCGGCCTTTTCGAGCAGATCAGGACGTCCTACGTCACCAACAAACACAAAATCTCCTGTGAATACTCCGATGGGCTGTGACCCGGCTAAACCATAGTCCTTTAATAAAAAGGACAGACTCTCCGGTGTATGTCCTGGCGTGTGCATAACTTCTAAACGGAGATTGCCTACGGACAAGGTATCTCCCTCATGGATAATTTGATGGGCAACACCATCGAGTCCCGCATATTGCCAGTCAGGTCCCCCTTCTCCTGAAAGATAAAGAGTAGCCTGGGTCCGATGGGCGATCTCTCTTGCTCCGGATACAAAGTCGGCATGGATATGAGTTTCCAATGCACCTACGATACGCAGACCCTCCTGCTGGGCAATACGCAAATAAGCTGTAATGTCCCTTTGCGGATCAATGACGACGGCTTCACCAGTTCGTTGACAGCCTACAAGATAGGAAGCTTGAGCTAATGGTTCATGATAAAAGTAACGTAATAACATGAATGATCGTTCCTCCTTCTATTTTTTAATATGAAATATGGATGGAACAAGGGTTACATTCGCCCTTTCATCATTGCTCGCCAGTAAAGGAGAGGAAGCAAATCCTTTTTTACTCGATACATGCTATATCTTTCTTTTGCTTGATCAAAGGGAAACGTTTCGCGGGGTTCTAGCTTGTAATCAAATTCTGCTAGGATCAAGCGATTATAGCCTGTTACTAATGGGCAAGACGTATATCCATCATATCGAGCGGATAAGGTTTGCTGATCCATGACAGCCAATAGATTGGCCACGAGCACAGGCGCTTGTTTTCGAATAGCAGCCCCAGTCTTAGAAGTAGGAAGGTTACTACAATCTCCTAGAGAAAAAATGTTTGGGTAGCGTCTATGCTGTAGTGTAGCTGCATCAATTTCTACCCATCCAGCTTCGTCTGCTAAAGGGCTTTCTCGAATAAAACGGGGGGGAAACATAGGGGGCACCACGTGCAGCATGTCATAGGAAAGGGTATGTAACTCTTTTGTATCTAGATGAACAAATAAAGCTTCTTTCTTTTTTGAAAGAATCTCTATCAAGTTCCATCTGAAATTGGTGTGAATATTTTTTCTGTTAATAACATTCTGTAAGGAATCTGCATATTTTTTGACGGCAAAAATACTCGCATTAGCTGAAGCAAAAATGATCTGCGAATGGGAGCGCACCTTTGCCTTCCGCATATGATCGTCCGCTAAATACATGATTTTTTGGGGAGCACCCCCGCATTTAATCGGTGTATTTGGGTGAGTAAAAATAGCAGTTCCTCCTGAAAAAGTACGCAGACATTCCCACGTATACGAAACATGCTCATAAGAATAATTACTACATACTCCGCCTTTTCCAATTGCCTCTGGGAGCCCTTTAATTTTGTCCCAGCCTATCTCAATCCCGGCGGATACAACCAAATAGTCATATTGAATCTTTTCACCTTGTGCTGTACAGACTTGATTCATTTCTGGAAAAAAGGATTCGATAGACTCCTTGATCCAAGTCGCTCCCTTGGGAATTAGGGAGGCTTCCTCACGTTCTGTCTTTTCCTTTGATACAACACCTGCTCCTACCAGCGTCCACAAGGGCTGATAGTAGTGTTTATCAGCAGGGTCAATGATTGCAATACTTCCGCGAAGAGAGGGGCGTGCGCGCAATAATCGAGCTGCAACCATAATGCCGGCGCTACCTCCACCTACAATGGCAACACAAAACTTGCGGATACTTGACATCTCCATTCCCCTTTCAGACATATAAAAACTATCAATCGCAAGTAAGGTGAAGAAAGAAAAAATGTCAAAAAGAAAGGAAAACCCTTTCATTTACTAGGAGATATGTAAGTAGGCTCTTTTGTTAAAGATACCTCTTATTCTAAATTATAGACCTTTTTCCATTCATAACCAATCCCTTTTTTTAAAAATAACATACATTGTAGTTGCCAATGTGAACATGATAATCAAGACAATAAAATAGCCGTAGTTGGTATGTAGTTCTGGCATTACATCAAAGTTCATTCCATAAATGCCTGTCACAACCGTTAAAGGCATGAAAATGGTGGTCAATGCTGTAAAAATGCGCATAATCTCATTGGTTCGATTGGAAACGGAAGACTGATAAGCTTCGCGGACGTTGCCAATTAGCTCTCGAAATGTTTCAAAATTCTCCACAATCTTTACGGCATTCTCATGAATATCAACAAAATATTTACGTAGGTTAAGAGATATCAGAGATAGCTCCTTCGTTTGCAGTGCATGAATGAGATCGCGCTGTGGCGCCATCATCTTTTTGGCATACAGAATTTCTCGGCGTAACCCAACAATTTGAGAAAGATGAGTGTTTTTTGCTTTGAGTAACACCTGCTCCTCTAAATTTTCAATCAGGTCTTGAATTTCTTCCATTACATCAAAGTAGCTTTCAATGAGCTGATCCATAAAAAAATACAGGAAGAAGTCGGACGAATGAATTTCTTCTTCACGAATAATGGAGGGAAAAATACGAATCTCATCTATATCAAATTTACTGACCGTAATGACATAATGCCCTCCGAGAAAGATATTCACTTCTCGCAGAAATATATCCTCATTCTGAAACTGAATGCTATTGCTTACGATAAAGTAATGGTCATGGTAGACCTCAAGTTTAGGGCGCTGTTCCTCTTCATCAATGCAATCCTCAATAGCTAATGGATGCAAATGAAACAAATGCTGCAAGATGTCCAAATCAAATAAACGTGCTTGTATCCAATAGAAACCGTTAGCAGGTGGGCGTATTGTTATTTCTATGTCTTCAACTGGAGTCATGGTTCCATTCTCAATTAAATAGATTTTCAACGTATACCCCTCCTCGATCTTCTATTCTCACAGATACCACTAGTATATCCCGTATGTTAAATAACCTTGATTTACTAAATTTATTACCAACATTTACTCTTAATTAAATAGAAAGACGAGCCTAGCGTGCCGATCACACTTGCCGAGCCCACGACTTTCAGCAATGTAGCAGAACAAAAATTGTTTTCCTTCACCCAAAAGCATATGGCAAGTCCAGAAGGCGGAATCTATACCAATTATTTAGTGAGCTCGTATGAAACGAAGGGGCATATCTAGTCATCTACACTACTATTCATAATGTTATGACCTGTCCGTGGATAGATCCAGTCTGACTCGATTAGGACGAAATTCGAAAAAGAAATAGCCATAACAAAGCTCCTGCTTATGTTACAAGAAGCAGGAGCTTTTCTTTTTACGTAAGATGTTATAAAAGGTTATTTGTAAATAGGCTTAGGCTGCTTTTTCTGATTTTCCCAGCGTTTTAACAGTGGATAAGGATCAAATGCCCATTCATTATTTCCGGTGTCCCGATATGTTCCGTAATGAAGATGAGGCGGGAACTTCCCTGAGGTACCAGGCTTTCCATAGCCAGAACTTCCTACATAACCAATCACTTCACCAGGGACGACGATATCCCCCTCTTTTAATCCCTTTTTAAAGGAAGACAGATGAGCAAAGTAATGATAAATGTTGTCGATATCGCGGATACCTACGCGCCACCCACCATAGCGGTTCCAGCCTAATACCTCAACCACACCATAGCCTGTGCTCATCACCGGGGTAGAGTATCCGGCAAAAATATCGACTCCTTCATGAATGCGCCGTCCTCCCCAACCACGTGGGTCTCCCCACGTACTGCGATAGCTATAAGAGAAGCGTTTGGGAATAGGAAAAGCATGCTTATTTAATTCAAGTGTTTGGAATTTCTCATAGATTCGTGAGAAGTGCATGATGGTTCTTACGGCTGAATCACGCTTATAATAGTTCCATAGACCAATCTTGAAATCATCGGAATTAAAACCATAGGTACCTAAAAAACGAACAAGACTAGTTAATACGTCACGATCATTATCCTGATCGGCAACACCATCTCCTGAACCATCTAATCCAATTCCATGAAAGAAGGTAATGGATGTTAGATGATTGTCTTCCGAATCAGGATTAAAAACGCCGCACCACAATTCAGTAGGAACCTTGATAGCAGTGAGTCGTTTGTTCGCAGACTCTGCTTCCTTGTTTTTTGATTTCTTTTTAATGGTTCGTTCGTACTGATCAATAGCTGCTACATATTTCCATGGAATTCCATATAATGCTTCGTATTCAATGAATAATTCCATACGCTCATCCCACTCTGACTTAGCAGGGGAAGTTGATGGTGCCTTAGTTGATATTGATGCCGCTAATCCTTGAGATGGAACCATTAGGATAATAGCGATAATCAAACATGAATAAAGGCGTAGAAAACGCATACGTCTCCCTCCAGCCATTAGTCTCCTTATAGTAGAATGACCGATACGCTTATAAACTATTCTTACAAATTTTGGATGAAAAATAAAATGGCTTTAGAGCCTGTAGAAATAAAAGGAGAGGAGGTGTTATATATGACCAAACAATACGTTTTTATCGGGGGAGAAGGAGCTTTTCAATTGACGACGTTATTGCCACTTTGGCAGCAGCTTTACAGAGAGGAAGGTCTGTTTTTTTCACAGGTAGTTGATTCGTCCATTGATACGAGTGAATGGAATATAGAGGAGGCAGGCGCCTGGGATTCTCTGCTTGAAATGGGAATGCCTGAGAATTGTCAGATTATGGTGAGTCATTTGATTCTTCCTGAGGAGGAGATGATGGAGGACTCTCTTCTCCAACTAGCAGTAGGTCAATATATTAAAAAATGGAGGAAAAAAGAGGAAGGGGGAGCTTGTAGCACCTCATTTCTTAGCTGGCTACAAAGGATGGGGGTACTTTCGGCAGCAAGCCCACCTCCTGGTAAAATCCAAAGGGTGTGGAGTGGCAAGGGCATATATATAGCTTTTATCACCCCTGAAAAGGAAGGTGTAAAAGAACCTCAAGACCACACTGTGGAAAATAAGCATGCTTCTTATATAAATGAGCCGATGATTCTTTTACAAGCCACTTTAGAAGATACCCCTCAAGAATGGCTGGGATATACCATGCAAAGCTTGTATGCGGCTGGGGCCAAAGATGTTTCCTATTTTTCACTCACGATGAAGAAGAATCGGCCGGGTCTCATGCTACAGGTGATGTGCTACGAAAGCCAACAGGAGATCATGAAAAGCATCATGTTTCAGGAGACGACTACCTTTGGCATTCGTTATTTTCCCGTTGCTTGTCATCGTTTAACAGAACAAATTTTGGGTGTAAAAACAAAGTGGGGAGAAGTACAAGTAAAGCTGGGATTTTATCATGGGGATTGCGTGCAGATTGCTCCTGATTTTGAAATATGCTCCAGGCTAGCGGAAGATCATGATGTTCCTTTGCGGAAAATTTATCAAAAGGCAATGATGCTGGCTAAGGCACGCTTATAAGGCGTGCTTTTTTATATGGATGCTCACAAAGGGAAGATATGTTCGTAATCTTAGCAGGAACATAGCGGTAATATGAAGAAATTAGCTCATAGACGGGGAGGGCGAACATGATCAGATTTATTCATACTGCGGATGTCCATCTGGACGCACCTTTGACGAACCTATCTTCCATCTATGAAATCAGACAGGAAGATTTCCGACGTACAATGCGCCGAATACGCGATGTAGCAATAAATAATCAAGTCGACTTTTGGCTGATCGCTGGTGATTTATTAGAATACCATGGAGGCACAAGAGCTACTGCTTTATTTTTACGAGAGTTATTTGATAGCATAGCGCCCATACCTATATTTATCTCGCCAGGCAATCATGATCCTTGGCAAGAAAGTTCCTTTTATCAAACAATGGAATGGCCTGGGCATGTTCATATTTTCACAGATGAATGGGGCGTTTATGAATATCCGGAAAAATCGTGTGTGTTATATGGATGGGGGTTCCCTCAAGCGCATGTTACTACATCTCCACTAGATTCCTTTCCAGGAACATTACCTGATTATCGTTATCATATCATGGTGATTCATGGTTCAGTGATTACTGGTGAGCATAACGAGCATTCTGTCTATGCACCGATGACAATTGGCGGACTTGCAGATACAGGGGTAAATTATGTGGCACTCGGACATATCCATAAGCCGATGCAATTTCTGCATCCACAGACTCAACAGGTTTTCGCAGTATATCCAGGTTCTCCTGAAGGGCTGTCAATGAAGGAAAATGGAGAGCGGTATGCCATTCTAGGAACTATTTCTGGCAATGGGGACGTAACAGTAGAGCCTATTTCTGTACAAAGCAGAATCAGTAGAAAACTGACGATTTCATTGAAAGGACTGGAGACAATTGATGCAATCGTAGAGCGAGTCGAGCAGGAGCTATCTCACGTAAATAAGGAGGAATTGCTCTATGTGACGTTTGAGGGGGAACGAGCTAGCTATTTGCAGGTTCCCGTAGAGATAATCAAATCACGTTGCAAGGAGTATTTCTTTATTCAATTTACAGATCAAACCTATCCAGACATAGATGAGCAGCAGGTGAAGGAAAAGGGCGGCGTTTTAGGAAAATGGCTAGAAAAGCTAGATGATCTGGAACAGGCCGCAACAAATGAACGAGAGAAGGCAGTAATCCAACTTGCGAAACGAGAGGCTTTACAGCAGATTGGGAGTGTATTTCGTTGATCATTGAGGATATACATATTAAAGGGTTTGGTAAATGGCAGGAAAGAACCTTTACCTTTGCGCCGGGATTAAACCTATTTTATGCCCCAAATGAGGCTGGAAAGTCTACCTTATTACAGGCACTAGTGGCTAGCTTGTATGGGATGAAGAAGGATTTTATCAAAGTATCCCGTTATGTAGACGAATACGATCGCTATTATCCTTGGAACCATTCCACCTATGAAACCATCGTACGGTATACATTGGCAGATCAACAATTTCGCTTACATCGGGTTCTTGATAAAGAGCGTGAGCAAATGAAGTTGTTTTTAGAGCCAGAGCTGACAGAGGCTTTAGCCTTATATAAAGAGGATCGTCGGCGGGAATACAATTTTATCGAGAAGCATCTAGGTCTAAACCGCAGTTTATTTACCGATATAACTTGGATCAAGAGAGAGGGGTTACAGGCCCCAGAGCATTTATTACCAAACCTTACCCAAGAAGGTGTGATTGACCCTGCTGTTCAGGGTGTATTAGCTGCGTTGGAACAAGAGTATAGTGCGATAGGGAAAAAAGATAATGCTGAGAACACACGGTGGGGCAGAGTTAACCGACAATGGCAGCTGGCTCGTCAAGCTCTTCAACAAGCAGAAGAAATCTGGCTGGTAAACAAGCATCTCCACCAATCTTTGACGGAATGGCTAAAGGAAGAAGAACAAATCCAGAAAAGATATGACATGCTAGCTAGACTGCTTACCGAGCATCGGCAATTTATGGAGGTTTGGCAACACTGGTGGACTTACACGTATGAAACCACTCGTAGTGACCATGTTGCTCGCTGGTTAACCGAATCTATACATACACTGCACATCATATACAGTGAGGCGCCAGAGCTGATCGAATGCCACCAATCGACCCAGCAGCAGCTTGCTCGGCTTGAGTTGGAGATAGGACAGTATACGGAGGATGGTGATGTCATTGGACAATCTCCTAAAGAAGCAGGGGTTCAGGAAGAGTCAGTGGAAGCAACAAATCCTCTTGCAGAATGGAACAAACAAAATGAGTTACACAAGGATACTCAGCTAGAGCAAGTAAACCATGATTACCAAATAGCACGTACGATGAATAAGAATCTAGAGGATGCACGCCAACAACGCTATCAGCAGGAGGTCTTGCTTGCTCAACTAAAGGCCGCGCTACAAAATAAGAAAAGTGTTTATGCGGTAAGTAAGGAGCTTACTCATCTTTTACAAGAAGCACCTCAACTGGCTTATTATGATGAGGCTGTAGCTATGCAAGCAGAAAATTATCTGCGGCAAAATAAGGTGGATGAGGTAGAGCTGTTTGCCTCAATGAGTAGTCGAAGAGCCAAGAGCAGAAAGCAAAAGCTGGAACAATCGAAGCAAGAGACAGCACGAGCCTCTTCCAAAATTCCCCTGCATATTTGGATAAGTGGTGAGATCGCACTGGTAACTGCCATTTGGAGTATGTGGATGATGATTGAACAACGCTGGGATTTAGTGAGAATTGGCAGTGGAATAACCTTGATTGCAGGCTTACTCAGCTTCATTTTTTATTTTCTCTATAAGAACAAGCTAAGCAGAAAAAGAAAAGAAGCGAGCATTCAGACAGCACAAGTATCCCAGATTCCTGAATCTGTTTCGCAGTGGATTTCTCGGATGAATATTGACTCGGCAGAGCAAGTGCGGACGTTACGCGAGAAATATGTCAGATTACAGCATTGCAAGCAGGAGCTGGAGACTTTTACGCAGGAGAATGAGGACCAAGCTACTCTAATAAGTAAGCTACATGTAGAAATAAGCGAGCTACAGCAAGAAATCGAGCAAGCGCAACAAACACTACAGCAGCTAATTGAGCAGGAGCAGATTCAAAGTGAGCGGCTCACAGCTATTTTTTCTGTCCATCAGGTAGATAATTGGGAAGAATTTACCGATAAACGGGAAGCCTTATTGGTAGAGCTTCATGTGTTATCCGCTAATCAAGGACAATTACAAGCGATCGAACGATTAGAGGGAGAATTGCAGGCGGAAAGATTACGAGCAGAACAGTCAGCATTCATAGAACAAAAAGAAAAGGACCGACAAGCACTTCTGTTGAATTGGGCGGAAAAAACACGAGAGGCAATGCTTAGCTCTAAAGAGAAAAAGGAGCTTGAACAGGCTACAAGTCTAGAGGAGGCAAAGAAGCTGAAGCAGCAGCTTACCCATGTAAGGGAGCGTATTGCGAGGGCAAGGGGAGAGCTTGGACAGCAAGATCAAAGCTCTTTGGCCAGAGCCAAGACGGCTTTTGAGGAGGCTGAGCTAGCATTAGAAGAGGTGCAAGTACGACGAGATAGCTTACAGCTTGCGAGGGATACGCTTCAGGAAGCCATGAAGGTATGGCATAGAGAGGTTTCCCCAGATGTTAGTCAGATTGCTTCAGAAGTGACCCGTCAGATAACTGAGGGGCGATATCAAGATGTGCGAATTGATCCTACCAATCAATTTTCGATAAAAGTAATAGAACCTAATTTGCACAGGGTTCTTCCTCAGGAGAAGCTGTCTAATGGCATGCAGGATCAGTTATACTTTGCCCAACGAATCGCCTTCATTTTACAAATTAGTAAGGCCAAAGAACCGCTTCCCATTTTTTTAGACGATCATTTTGTCCATTACGACGAACAACGTTTACAGAGCACATTAGCATACTTACTTACATTAGCCCAGACCCATCAAATTTTTTTATTTTCTTGTCAACAGAGAGAAATGTTATTATTAAGTGAACAAATGAAAAATCATCCACGTCATCAGCTTCATAACTGGTACAATAAAGAAGCAAACAGTAACACCTAATAGGTTGCAGATAATAATCATTCTAATTATAATTGAGACACTGAAAAATGTTAGGAGTGTGACGGTAGATGGCACAACGCAAACCAGATTGGCTAAAAATAAATCTCGCATCTGGACAAGATTTGGACAACTTCCGTGAAATTAAGCAGATGATGCGTGGGAAAACCCTGCATACGGTTTGCGAGGAAGCAAAATGTCCCAATATACATGAATGCTGGGTGAATCGAACCGCCACTTTTATGATTTTAGGCGATATTTGCACACGTGCTTGTCGTTTTTGTGCAATAAAAACAGGTCTTCCAACCGAGTTGGATTTGGCAGAGCCAGAACGTGTAGCAGAAGCATCTGAACAAATGGGCTTGAAGCATGTTGTTGTAACTTCTGTAGCACGTGACGATTTAGCTGATGGGGGAGCAAGTATCTTTGCAGCTACGATCAAGGCTATTCGCAAACGACTTCCTCTTGCTACGATCGAGGTTCTTATCCCTGACTTTATGGGGAACTGGGATGCATTGAAATTAGTTATGGATGCCCGCCCTGATGTATTGAATCATAATATTGAAGCAGTGCGCCGCTTATCCGATCGTGTACGTGCTCGTGCTAAATATGATCGTACGTTGGAGTTATTACGTCGTGCAAAAGCGATGCAACCAACCATTCCAACCAAATCAAGTCTGATGATTGGTGTGGGTGAAGAAATTGAGGATATTTTGGAAACCATGGATGACTTGCGCGCGGTTGACGTTAATATCATGACGATAGGACAATACCTGCAACCAACGAAAAAACACATTGCTGTAACCAAGTATTACCATCCGGACGAATTCCGTATGATGAAAGAAGAAGGAATGAAGCGTGGTTTTAGTCACGTAGAATCAGGTCCGTTGGTACGAAGCTCTTATCACGCGCACGAGCAAGCGAATGCAGCAAAGGATACCATTGCGGCTGCTAACGCGTAATTGACAATAGATTAGATAAGCAATAATACGTTTCCTACAAACCTATCATTTTAATGGAAAAGCACCCTCAAACCATAAGCTTTATGGCAAAGGGTGCTTTGTTGTCGTTTAGCGCGTCATGCTTGGTGTCTTGTTCATCATGCTTTTGGTTTTTTCGGAATCGGTCATGCCCCCAAAGCTTTTCACAAGACGATCGACTGTTTGAACATGAGCTGCTCCCGTTGTGCTTTGCGTACTTGCTGTTTTTGCCGAGGAATTCGCTACATGAGACAATTCCTTAGTCATATTTGGATCATCGGTCAAATACACCTTGTAATACCGTGGTGCAATGGACAAAGCGCTGTTCCGAGCCTTTACGGTAGCAGAGCGATCATCTTTATCAGATGTTTTGACACCGACAAAAATTTCTTCATCCGTTACTAGAACGGTAGCATTATCAATTCCAGGAACACTACAAACAACTTGACCTACTGCTTGTGCCAATGCATCACGGTCAATATAGACGCGCGATGTTTTTTCGTACCCGCGCAATTGATTGCGATGTACAACAGCATATCCTGTTGTATTTGCATTTTGGCCATAGGAGGTGTTATAGGTGCTATATATGCTTGGTGCACCTGTCCCACTCATTGCATTGTAATACGGATAAGAATGCGTACTGTTAGGTCTGCCATATGCATTGTAGATTCCTACCCCATTCATCCGATAGCTTTGTCCATAGCTTTCATTGGAGTATAGGCTGGCTCCTTTAGTCAAAGTTCGTCCAGAATAGGGGGAACCACTCCTGTTGTAGGTGTTTGCTCTATACATAGAATTCGGAGTAGCTGTACCATCAGGGGTTGTTCGATACGCAGAGGTTCCACCATGTCTTAGGTAATCATTGTAATTAGGCTGGCTGCCATAGAAAAAAGATGGACGTCCAACATTGTTACGGTAACCAAACCCATCGTAATCATAGTTATTGATGTTTGTACCATAATTACGGTTTGTGTAAGCAGAGCTGGTATAGGATTTTGTTTTAGCTGTTCCGCCACCAGGGGTGGTTCCACAAGCAGATGTTAGTAATGCTAAGCTGGCTACAGTAGCAAAAATCCATTTCTTTTGCATAGATGGACACCTCCTGAGAATAGATTGCCCTCTTTAAGGATATGTTTTTCCGTAAAAAATGTGGTAAGATTGGAGAAGATGGTCATGTTTGAGGTTTTAGAAGAGGAGGAAGTACTCTTGATTCGCTTGCAAGCAGGTGTGTATGAATTATTGGAAGAAAATCGTGATGGCTGGAATCTGGAGGTCTGCAAAGAACGCTACAGCGATGTATTGGATAAATACGATTACATCGTAGGTGACTGGGGCTATGGCCAGCTTCGTTTACGCGGATTCTTTGAAAATACAAATCGTAAAGTGCCTTTTGAGCAAAAAATTGCTGCCTTAGATGAGTATCTTCAGGAATATTGCAATTTCGGCTGTGCTTATTTTGTTCTAAAGCGCACCAAACGTTTAAATGAATCTGAGCTAGAAGACGAAACAGACCAAACCCTGATTGATCTGGAAAGCCTAGATAAAGAATCATCTTCTCAAGCGACCCAAACTCCTACCCGACCTCGAAATTATGAACGTCCCTTTAAACGTCGATCGGACAAGAATGATAAGCCGTCTCGTTTTCCTCGACAAGATCGGGAGCGTCCGAATAAAGAGGGGAAAGATGGGAAGGATCGAGGGAATTCGAAAGCCAATCGAACCGAACAAATAAGCAAAGAGAAGCGTGCTAACAATCAAGCTCCAAAAGGACCACGGGTCAAACCAGCGGCTCCACCTACTAAAAAAGTCATTCAAACGGAAAAATAACGATACAAAAAACACCTGATGAGATAAAAAGGATTCTCAGCAGGTGTTTTTTTGGTTAGTTATACGGACTCATATCCAAATCCTTCTTCCCCATACACTGGTCCATCGACACTACTGTAGGTAAACGGTGAATAAAGGGGTTGGTAAAAGGACGGATAAAAGGGTGGATATGGGCTGAAATAATGCGGGTGGTGGTGATGTCTATGATGATGATGTGAACTATCGTGATGCCAATCGTGTCTTTGTACAGGAACGTATTGATAAGGTGAATACTCAGGAATCATATAGGGTGTGTTGGCTGGGGAATAATAATGAGGATAACTACCTGCATAGTTGCAAGTATTTCCTACATTGTACTCTGAATGTTGAATCTGATCTCTGGGCTCAGGCTGTTGGGGACAATGACCTTGGATTGGTTGGCTTTCGAATTGACTTTCCATAATCAACGATACACTCCTCACATTTTCTATTTTCTATTTATGGGAGCAGTATACGAGGAAAATAGGCATTTGGCGTATGTCCATATGTAAAATGGGCACTAAAGGCAAAGAAAAAAGCCCTCTGGCATTGCAGAGGACTCAGTGTTATTACCCAATGACTCGAACTAAAAACTCTTTTAATTCTTCCGCTTCTGCCTCAGTGATTTGATAGGCATACTCTAGGTATCCTTCTTCTTCTAAATCATCTGGGCCGATAATCGCACTACGACCGTTCTGAATATTGACAACCAGCTTTTTGCCATAAAAACGACTTGTTTTGATAATTGCCAGATCAAAACGTGTGGAATCGCCCATAAAACTCACAAATCGAGTAGTTGTTTCTTCCGTTTCATCATACAGATAGAAAGGCTCGTGGGACATTTATATTACCCTACTTCCATACTAAGTTTGGTTTATGATCTAGACTGTGTCTAGCCTCTACGAAACGAATCGTTCTCGTTTTTGCTCTCATGACTAGGGAATGAGTCTTAGCTATATTATTGCTTAGAAACTTAACCCCTTGCAATAGTTCACCGTCTGAAACTCCAGTTGCGGCAAAAATGGCATCATCACCGGAAACCAAATCATTAATTGTCAAGAGCTGCTCAGGGTCATCGAGTCCCATTTGGCGGCAGCGTTCGCGTTCTTCATCGTTTTGTGGCTTTAATCGTGCCTGCATATCTCCGCCTAAGCATTTGATAGCAGCAGCACTAATGACGCCCTCAGGAGCACCGCCAATGCCTACAAACAAATCAATTCCCGATTCTTCTGGCATAGAAGCAGCAATAGCAGCACCTACGTCACCATCTCCAAATAGCTTGACACGAGCCCCAGCTTCTAGAATCGCGTTAATGATATCCTGATGGCGCTCCCGTTCCTGAACAATCACAGTGACGTCTTCTATGCGTTTTTGATTTGCTTTTGCAACTGTTTCTATCATTTTTTCGATTGGATCATCTAGATTGATTAAGCCGGCTGCGGCAGGTCCTACTACTAATTTTTGCATGTACATATCTGGTGCATGCAGCATAGTGCCACGATCTCCAATTGCAAGAACTGCCATGGCGTTATTGTGGCCCTTCGCAAGAATCGTTGTTCCTTCCAAAGGATCTACGGCAACGTCAACCTCTGGAGAATCCTCTGATTGATTACCTAGTTTTTCTCCAATATACAGCATCGGTGCTTCATCAAGCTCTCCTTCACCGATGACAACCGTACCGCGAATGGAAATTGTGTCAAATACGGCGCGCATTGCTGATGTCGCAGCGTCGTCAGCTTCATTTTTTTTGCCACGCCCCATCCAGCGTGCAGAAGAGAGCGCTGCTGCCTCTGTAACACGAACAACCTCTAACGCTAATTCTCTTTCCATCTGATCCTCCTGTAACAATCGTTGTTATCGTTTTCTCTAAAACGTGCTTTATCGACTTCATTTTATCATATCATCTGAAAAACAACAGGTGTTCTCCTGATGAAAAGCGAAAGAAATGTTTGGATAGGGAAGATAATGTACGGAAATCACCTCTGAGCTATTAGATAAGTTATTTCATTCAGTATTTTTGTTATAATGGGACAAGGAAATGAGGTGAGTTTGTTGACGGAAGACCTTGGGATGAGCTTACTTGTATTGCTGATGGTTGTATTCACGTTTTTTGGAACTGTACTTTGGGCAAGGCTTGCTTCTAAAAAACGCAAAAAATAGATGATTAAGCGGGGGAAGACAACATGTACGATGTAAATACAGCAAAAGTCGAGCAGGTTCTTACTTATATGGAACGCATGCTAACGCTTTTATCTCAAAATATTACTTATTCTGATGAAGAACTGGCTTGTGACCAAATCAAACAATTAGCAATCGAACGCGCTTTGCATATATGTATAGAAGGAATTGCTGATGTAGGAAACGCTCTTATAGATGGATTTATCATGCGTGACCCTGGTAGCTATACCGATATCGTAGAAATCCTTCGTGACGAAACTGTTCTGACAGACGAGCAGGCTACAGTTCTACATCGTGTTATGGAATTTCGCAAACCACTTGTTACCTATTCAGAGATTTCTGTCTTGGATATGAGTGCATTAGTTAGAGAAGCTCTACCAATATTAACAACATTTGCACCCTCTGTTCGGACATACATTCAAAAGGAATTATTTTAGGAATAAACAAGGCAAATAGGTTAGTAACAAAAGTGGATTTTTTAAACAAAAACCTTTCATTAGTTTACTAATGTTATTCCTTCCTGTAGAATAGGAGAGAAAGGACGGTGATTGTTATGTCAAAGGAACAGACTTCCACACGTGATCAAATTCTGCATATGTTAAAAGTTAAAGGTTCCCTTTCGGTTAGCGATATTGCGTTGGATTTGGGCATCACGGAGATGGCAGTACGTCGCCATTTGAACACGTTGGAGCGTGACAATCTGATCAAGTCCTCGCTGGTACGTCAAGCGATGGGTCGTCCGACTAATGTATACTCCTTATCACAGCAAGCGGATGAATTATTTCCGCGTAACTATCATGATCTTACGCTAGACTTCCTTCAAGATTTAGTTGATATAGACGGAGCGGACAAGGTAGCAACCTTGTTTCGTAGACGAGAAGATCGACTCGAAGAAACGTATCGTCCCTATATTCAAGGCGAATTGGAAGAAAAGGTAGCTGCATTAGCGGATATACAAAATCAGAAGGGCTACATGGTGGAATGGGGTAGAGACGAGGAGACAGGGGACTATTTTATTAAAGAGTTTAACTGTCCAATCTCTCAGGTAGCTCGCCAGTTTAATCAGGCATGTAGTTGTGAATTGTCATTATTTAAACGCGTATTAGGTACAGAGGTAGAACAGGCCTCCTGTATGGCCAAAGGTGGAGACAAATGCCTGTACAAAATTAAACAAAAGGCTGAATAAAGAGCTAACAAACCACTCATCTGCGGGTGGTTTTTTGTTTTGTACAAGAGGATGTCATTTGTCAGGCTCAAATCAAGCAAGTACAATAGAGTAAGGCTAGGTGAAGGGAGAGACTACATGAAAACATATAAAGGATATCTGCTTGATTTAGATGGTACCATCTATCATGGGAACCGTGTTATACCTGAAGCTGTCACTTTTATAACATATCTTCAGGAAACAAATACTCCCTATCTATATGTTACAAACAATTCATCAACCACTCCTGAAAAGGTGGCAGAACGTCTAAGCAACATGGGCTTACCTACCACGCCCGATCAGGTTTATACAACTAGCATGGCTACAGCAAAATATTTAACAGAACAAAAAGAACGGCCCAAAACGTATTTTGCTTTAGGGGAAGAGGGTCTACAGACAGCCATGGAGGAGGTAGGATTTTCATTTACAGAAGAAAATCCCTCCTATGTCATCATCGGTATTGATCGAGACATTACCTATGAAAAATTAACAACAGCTATGCGTGCCATTCGAAATGGAGCCACCTTTATTGCTACCAATGCAGATCCTGCACTACCAACAGAACACGGTCTCATGCCTGGAAATGGAGCATTAGTAGCTGCTGTAGCGACTGCATCAGCCGAGCGTCCTACTATTATTGGAAAACCAGAATCCATTATTATTACGTACGCATTAGAAAAGCTGGGAACCAAACCAGAGGAGACCATCATTGTGGGGGATAACCTACACACAGATATTCAAGCGGGCATCAATAGTGGCATTGACACCCTGCTTGTGCTCTCAGGATATTCCACGCTGGAGGATGCAGATAAACATGATGAACCACCTACGTATGTAGAACACAGTCTGCTTACTTGGATGGATAAGATACGCTCTTAGCTTTAAGCTCTTCTTCTTCCTGACGACGACGCCGGTGGGCCAATCGGCTGGATGCTGCGGCTGCAATTGCGCCTACCAGGTCGTCTAAAAAGGTATGTACACCGTACTTTTTATCGTTTAATTTTTCTAGCACACCGTATTTTAGCTTGTCGGCATACCCATAATTGGTAAATCCAATACTTCCGTAAATATTGACAATTGCGAGCGCCAAAACCTCGTCTACTCCAAAGAGAGATTCATCAGTCGCAAGCATCTCTTGCAAAGGGGATAATAGCTTATTCTGTTCAGCTAGTATGTCTAACTGAATGCCTGTTAAGAGTGCATTTTGTACCTCACGCTTTTGTAGGACGGCATTTACGCTTTCTATACATTGTTCCATTTGTAGGTCGGGTATATATTTTTCTTGAAGAAATTTTACGATCTCCCCAATATCTTCAAGGCGCACTCCTCGCTCATGCAAAAGTTCAATTGCTTTAGAGTAGACTTGTTCACTCCAAATATGCTGCTGTTGATTCAACAAATATCGCCTCTTTCTAGCCTAGATACAGATAGCATTTGTCTTTTTTAGGTAGGCTATACTCACCTATGCCCATGAAATGTCATAAGCTATTTCAACAGATTCAGGGCAGGAGGTCTAGGTGATGGAAGAACTATTGGGCAGGTTTTGTGAGGAGTACTCTTTTGTAGATGCAGAGTGGAAAGAGGAGAATGGACGCAAGCTGCTGTATACGGATCGAGGATTACACTACATCCACACTTGTCCCACATCGTACCGGGCAAAGGGCTTTTTAGTTGAGAAGGCAATGGATGTGATCCATAAAAATTGTGATCTAAAAGTCTTACCCATTTGTAAAGCTAATGATGATAATTATCATATGAAAGATGGAGAAGTTCTGTACTATCTGCAAGAGGGCATGAGGGAGACAACGTGGGAGCGTCATTATTTTAATCTGGGTAGGTCACTGGCGGAGTTTCACCAAGCGACTCGCACGCTTTCATGGGATAAGCTCTATTTACCATACCGCTCCATAGGTACATGGCCAGAGATGTGGGAAAAGAAATGTAAAACCTATGAAAGTTTACTCGATAGTTTGGAAAAATCGAAAGCATTCAACCCCTTTGAGGTTTATTTATTTACAATGTTTACGTATATACAAGTATCTTCATCCACCGCTATTGATTATTTAAAAGGTAGTGGTTATAAACGATTAACCAATGCGATAAGTAAGCAAGGAAAGATAGCTTTTCAGAATTTTCAAGATGGTCATATTTTGTTTCATGAAAGTGGAAAAAGATACATCGCGGGACAATATAGCTGGGTACTGGATATGCGTACGCGTGATATTGGGCAAGGTATTAAATGGATTGTTCGCAAAAATGGATGGCAAGAAGATAAAGTAATAGAATTTTTAGTGGGTTATCAATGTATAGCACAGCTCTACCCTGAGGAATATTCCTTTATTTTTGCAATGCTGCTGTACCCCTCTCGCTTTTTAAAAACAGTGGAGATTTATAGCCTCATGGGCGATGAGGAGCGCGCATTAGTGGGAGAGGATTGGCAAACCCCGCTTGATGAAGAGCTTGCTACCATGGAACAAGTGCTTGGGCAATATCCAGAAGCAATTCGTCAGTACTTCGGCGTTGAAATTCCCGAGATACATTGGCTATGGAGGTTACCTGAAGATGACAACAAAACCATTTGTATATGTGACACGGAAAGTAGCGGAGGAAGCTATGAATCTTTTAGCGACTATAGCGACTGTTGAGGTATGGGATCAGGAATACCCTGTCCCCCGTGATATTTTATTAGAAAAAGCGAAACGCTCGGACGGCTTATATGTTATGCTGTCCGACCGGATCGATCGTGAAATCATTGATGCTGCCCCTCATTTAAAAGTAATTTCTACCCTCGCTGTTGGATATGACAATATTGATTTAGAAGCTTGCAAAGAGAAAGGTATTGTTGTAACGAATACACCAGATGTGCTAACAGATGCTACTGCTGATCTGACTTTTGGATTGTTAATGGCGGCGGGGAGACGTTTTATAGAAGCAAACAGAGTGCTGATGAATGGAGAATGGAAAACATGGAGTCCTTATTTCATGGCGGGCCAGCGCATTCATGGTGCAACGATTGGAATCATAGGGATGGGGCGGATTGGTGAAGCTGTTGCCAAAAGAGCAGCTGGCTTTGATATGCGAATCTTATACCATAATCGGAGCCGCAGAGTAGAGGCAGAACAGACCTATGGGGCTACATATTGCTCATTACCTGATTTATTGTGTGAATCTGATTATGTCGTGCTATTAACACCATTAACGGAGGCAACGAAAGGTCTAATGGGTGCAGAGGAATTTGCAATGATGAAGTCTACGGCAGTCTTCATTAATGCCTCGCGTGGAGCTACGGTAGATGAAGAGGCTCTATACCAAGCTTTGAAACAGGGAACGATTTGGGCGGCTGGTTTAGATGTTTTCGGGCAGGAGCCGATCCCAACAAATCATCCCCTTCTATCCCTTCCAAATGTAGTGGCTCTTCCACATATCGGTAGTGCTACTTATGAAACGCGAGATCGTATGGCGATGCTTGTCTCTGAAAATCTAGTGGCTGTACTTTCGAAAGGCGAGGCGATTACTCCTGTATGAACCCAACCTTTTTGATGTCTTTGGTCTGTTTCGTCTTCCTAGTGATAGTGTTCCTAGTGGTAATTAGCATGTATGTTGGCCATAAATTACTGCATCCAAGACGTAAGCCGATTAATGTTCATCCTGAGGATTACGGTTTACCTGCATATGACTGTATTACATTTCCAAGTCGTGATCAGTTGCAGATGAAGGGCTGGTATTTTTCTGCTGCGAAGCACCGAGAAGCACTTTTGAATCAAATAGATAAAGGAACAGCAGAGGCTAAACAGGAAAACAATTCTGTACAACCACTTAGAAATGCTACGATTATTGTTGCCCATGGCTATAGCCAGAATCGCTTAGAACAGCATTTACCGGCGTTAACGCTTGCTAAATCCTTTGTAGAAGCTGGGTATGATACACTCCTTTTTGATTTTCGAAATGCTGGGGAATCAGAAGGGAATTTGACTACAATTGGATTAGAAGAGCAGAAGGATTTGTTAGGAGCAATTGATTTTGCTACAAACTACGCTCCAGATCATTCTATTGGTTTGATTGGTTTTTCTATGGGGGCGGCTACCGCTCTGCTGGTTGCAGGGGAAGATGAACGCGTGAATGCAGTGGTTGCGGATTGTCCCTTTGCTTTGCTATCTGATTATCTTTCTAACAATTTGCCAGTGTGGACAAGACTCCCTTCCTTTCCGTTTACATCGATTATCCTAACTGTCATACCGATCCTGGTGGGGGCAAGCCCAAAGCAGGTGAAGCCTATAGAGGCAGTCAAACGATACGGCTCTAGACCGTTGCTTCTTATTCATGGCAGAGAGGATAAGACGATTCCTTATAAGGAAAGCGAAAAATTATATGAAGCAGCCATGCACCCCGAAGCAGAATTATGGCTAGTTCCAGAAGCAGATCATGTGCGGTGTTATACAAGAGATAGAGCATTATATTCTCGTCGAGTAATTCAGTTTTTTGATCGCTTTGTGGGGAAAAGTCCGAATAAGTAAAACGGACTTTTCCTATATGCTGCATCGGTTTTTACACAAAAAAAGCATTCAAGGCATAGGCACATGAATGCTTTCAATCGTATAATAATCTTAAAATACTTGTTGAACTTCTACAACACCAGGTACTTCTTCAACTAATGCGCGTTCAATACCGGCTTTTAGGGTGATGGTAGAAGAAGGGCAGCTACCGCAAGCACCCATCAAACGTAGTTTAACGATGCCATCTTCAACGTCAACAAGCTCAACGTCACCGCCATCGCGTTGAAGGTACGGACGAAGCTTTTCTAGTACTTCTTGTACTTGTTCTTTCATGGATAATCACTCCTTTTCAACTCCATTCTATTATAATCCCCCTACTTACGAAAATCCATGAGTTTCTATACTTATTATCATTCCTTTATCAAAAATAGGGGAGAAATGCACAAGTGTTGCTGGTTCATGAGAAAGTCCTTCCTGAGCGGACAATATTAAGATAAATGCAAAAAGTTTGTTGAAAGCATGGTATACTAATGGCGTTCCTACTTGTACTTATATATTCCTGCATATAAACATTGGATCGGAGGAAGATCTACGTGAAGGTTTATCGCAACATAAAGGAATTAATCGGAAATACACCTATTGTTGAACTGACGCAATTTGCTTTACCAGAAGGAGTTCGTCTGTTTGCTAAATTGGAGTCCTATAATCCAGGGGGTAGTGTAAAAGATCGTCTCGGAGTAGAATTAATACGAGATGCAGAAGAACGTGGTCTTTTGCAGCCTGGCGGGACTATTATTGAACCAACAGCAGGGAACACAGGGGTTGGTGTAGCGCTGGCCGCAGTTAATACCTCTTATCGTGTAATCTTTTGTGTACCTGAAAAATTTTCAATGGAAAAGCAAGAGCTTATGCGCGCCTTGGGGGCGGAAGTGATAAATACACCAACGGAATTAGGAATCAAGGGAGCAATAGCTAAGGCAAAGGAATTAGCTGAGTCCATTCCAGGAGCATTTGTGCCGCAGCAATTTGCCAACCCAGCAAACCCAGACGCTCACTATAAAACAACAGGTCCCGAGATTTGGGATCAAATGGATGGCCAAGTGCATACCTTTGTGGCTGGTGCAGGGTCTGGTGGTACCTTTATGGGAGTGGCACGTTATTTAAAAGAACAGCGTGCATCGATCAGAACTGTTATAGTTGAACCAGAGGGATCTATCTTAAACGGTGGAGAATCTGGTCCACATAAAACAGAGGGAATTGGGATGGAGTTTATCCCAGATTTTATGGATACTTCTTATTTTGATGCCATATATACCGTTTTGGACGAGGAAGCTTTCTCTCTTGTAAAAGAATTAGCGCGTAAAGAAGGTATTTTGGCTGGTAGCTCAGCGGGTGCAGCTTTACATGCGGCTTTGCAGGAAGCAGAAAAATCTGTTCCAGGAACGAATATTGTTGTACTATTTGCAGATAGTAGTGAGCGATATTTATCGAAACAAATCTATCAGGGGGGTCTATGACATGAGAATGAAAACTCGATTAATTCACGGTGGTATTGAGGGAGATATTCATACAGGAGCAGTATCTACACCGATTTATCAGGTGAGTACCTATAAACAAGAAGGAATTGGCGTTCATAAAGGCTATGAATATTCTCGTACAGGTAATCCGACACGCCACGCACTAGAAACCTACATGGCTGATATAGAAGGTGGAGCACGCGGATTAGCGTTTGGTTCGGGAATGGCAGCTCTATCCACTATTCTGTCCCTATGCAGTCAAGGGGATCATCTTGTTGTAGGAGATGATGTTTACGGTGGTACTTATCGCGTAATTACTCGCGTTTTCTCAAAATTGGGCTTGGAGGCTACCTACGTCGATACGACTGACCTCGCTGCTGTCGAAAAGGCATTACGTCCTAATACTCGAATGATTATTATGGAAACACCTACCAATCCTTTGTTAAACGTAACAGATGTAAGAGCGGTAGCCGCTATTGCAAAATCTAAAGGAGTTTTACTTGTAGTAGACAATACCTTTATGACTCCTTATTGGCAGAACCCATTGGATTTGGGTGCCGATATTGTCTTCCATAGCGCAACAAAATATTTAGGCGGGCATAGTGACGTAGTAGCTGGTATCGTTGTTACGAAGGAAGCCGAGCTTGGTGAACAGTTGCACTTCCAGCAAAATGCCATTGGGGCGATTTTAGGTCCTCAGGATTCATGGTTATTGCTACGTGGAGCTAAGACTCTGGGACTCCGCATGGAGGAGCATGAGAAGAACGCAAATCAATTAGCGAAGTGGCTCCAAGAACAAGCTTCGATCAGCCGTGTGCTTTATCCAGGCCTTGCATCTCACCCAGGCCATGAGCAAATGAAAAAACAAGCACGAGGCTTTGGCGGCATGATTTCTTTTGATGTAGGCAGCGATAAACGTGCAGAAGAAGTATTATCTAAATTAAAGTACTTCACTCTTGCTGAATCCTTAGGAGCAGTTGAAAGCTTAATCGGATTACCTGCTCGTATGACGCATGCCTCGATTCCTGCCGAACGACGTGCAGAGCTAGGGATAACAGATGGATTGCTTCGTATCTCTGTAGGTATTGAGGATGTAGAAGATTTAATGGAAGATCTGGAACAAGCTTTATCGTAAAAAAAATAGTTGTTAGTGATAAAATCAAGAAGCCAACCCAAACAGCGAAAAATGTTGGGTTGGCTTTTTTCGCATATACACTATTCTTACTTTGGCTAGATGCATGGTATCGTATTTGTTCGAGTAAACTCTAAGAGATGCTGCAAAAATATAAGTATGTAAATAATACACTCTGTCGTACATGCTTGTATTAACCTAGAAATGTTATTTTTTGAGAAAGATTTGAATGTTCAATCGACATAGACGGCTGTAAACCAAAAACAATATAATGAAGACAAACAGGGAGGCGGAGGGGTTCAAATGAACGTAGAAATCCTGGTATATGGAACGGAGCAATTATGCGCAAGCTGTGTGAATCTACCTTCAGCTAAAGAAACAGCAGTATGGCTAGAAGCGGCTGCTGGAAGAAAGTTTGTACAGGATCAATTTGTCGTACGCTACTGTGATTTCTTACACCCAACGACAGAAGTGGATAAATTATGGGCAAAAAGAATTGAAGAGGAAGATTTGTGGTATCCACTTGTCGTAATTTCCGGGGAAATTGTCGGAGAAGGAAATCCAAAGCTAAAGCAGGTGTATGAAGCTTTAGAAAAAGCAGGCGTTCAACCGATCGAAAGCGTTTAGGAAATGGAAAAAATAAGGTGTAACCTTTTTGTAAAGACTTCCTCACAGGGAAAACGTTATGATGAAGATGCAATCATAACAGAAAGAGAAGATGATGAATGAAAAACCATAAATGGATAGGGCTTTTAACCCTTGGCCTTTTGCTTGTCACTGGATGTAGTGATCGGGCGTTAACCAATCCCGCGTTGCTATCGAATGCTAGTGCAGAGAATACAACTTTAGAGATGTCGAACCAAATGCCAAATGAACCTGCAAAGCCAGAGCAGCCTGATAAACCGCAATCCATAAGCAATCCCTCACCTATTGTGAAACAAGAAGGAATCGAAAAACAATGGGAAAAAGATATAATGCCAATTGATCCTAGTAAAGTAATTGGAATGACAATACAGCAATTATTTGCAGAAAAAGGTGAAGGGAAAAAGGATTATGGTTATAATGCGGATGGAAAATTCCTATCGGCTATTGAATACAAGGAAACGTGGTTTCAATGGAAAGAGCCAGCGAGAGCTCAATATATTATCAATAATAACAAAGTAATGCAAATTACCTTAACCTATGAGAAAAGTACAAAGGTGCATGATCTAATTAAACAGATATCAAGTCTTCTTGGCGAGGGAGAACAACGTAAAGAAATAGGCGCACCTTCCTCGTACTCTGCTCATTGGAAAACAGAAACGGCAACATTTGACCTACAGTATTTTGACACTTATACGGAGATTTACATCTTTCCCACCCGGTAAAGAATTGATCAATGAATGAGCAACAGTAAACCTACCTTTCCCGTCTACTTTTGGGAACAAGGTAGGTTTTTTTGTATTCACGGAGCTTTTGTCAGTAGACAAAATCGTGTTATGTTTCAATTCACTTCAGTGTCGGCCTATTCATAATCTGGAGATAGCAAGGATAAAAAAGGTGGATGAGAATGGCTAATAAAAAACTGATTGGAATTTTAACAAGCAGAGAAGGAACGACGTTTAAGGAACCCAAATACTTTCGGAATTTGATCCATCAGGGGAAAAAGCTAGGCGCATCAGTATTTCTATTTTCCCATCGTGATGTATTGGTCAAAAAACAACGAGTCAGGGGATATGTACCGGATAAACATGGCGGCTGGAGAAGTAAGTGGTTTAGATGGCCAGACGCGGTCATAGATCGTTGCCGAACTAGGCAACCCGGATACTTATCCTTTCGCCGTAAACAGCATTTTTTATATGCAAACAGCATTTTCTCTAACAAATGGAATATAACAAAATATCTATGGACAAATAAAACCATGAGAAAATGGATGCCGCAAACCGAAATGTATTCAAAAGAGGCCTTACAGGAATATGTAGAGAATTTTGCGATTGTTTATGTAAAACCGGGTAACGGTACAGGTGGCCGCAGTGTTCTTAAAATTTCTAAAGGAAACGGTGGTTTTTTACTAGTTGGCAGGAATCGGAATTTGCAACGTAAAACATGGCAGGTAACATCTAGAGATGCTTTGGTCGAGCGGGTCAATCTATGGGTGGATCAGGAACGAATTCGTAACGGTCATTTTATGGTTCAACAAGGTCTAGATTTAGAATTACTGCCCAACAGGCCAAGTGATACGCGCTTATTAATTCAGAAAAATCAACAGGGACAGTGGAGTGTTACGGGTTTAGGAGTAAGGGTTGGACTGTTGAACAGTGCTACCTCTAATCTGCATAACGGTGGTAAGGCCACTGACTTTACCAGCTTCATGAACAACAGATTTGGTGAAGATAAAGGTAAAAAAATCTTACAGGAATGTCATGAATTAGCTTATTACACAGTCCAGAAATTAGAGGAAAAGTATGGTCGAATGTTAGAATTTGGTTTGGATATCGGGATAGATACGGCAGGGCAAATTTGGCTAATAGAGGTAAATCCAAAACCGGGCCGCGATATCTTTTTAGGAATGGGAAAAGCTAAGCTGTATAAAAAGGCAGTTCGTAATCCCTTAGCCTATGCCATGTGGCTTGCTGACAAGGAAAAAATTCTGAGAAATGATAAGTAAAAAATTACGTTACCGGAAGCAAAACGAACGAAGAAGCCAGAATGCAAAATGAACGGGATAACTGCTCAAAAGTCATTTAGCTACAGGAGTCTACTTATTGTGAGAACAGTAGGTGGCATCTGTAGCTTTGTTTACGTTGTAAAGATGACAGAGATAACAAAAATCTTGCCTTTGCTAGATAAGTGGGCATAAGGGTAAAATATTTTTGAAAAGAACATTATAATAGAATATATACGTAATAAAGAATATATCATTTACTTATAAATATATAGGAAGAAAAACCCGTTTTTTTGGGACACAAGGCAGGAATTAATATGAAAAAAGTCGAATATCAAAGTGCTATTGATGCGATCTTTACTAGCCTTCAGCATGTATAAAGCAAGTCTACTCTAGATCAAACAGATAGTTTGAATGGTAATGAGGAGTATTTGAGTGGATAGAATAACATCCACATTCATAGGAAAAGGTGTAAGGGTAGGAGGTAGCTCATGTCTGACAGAGATTATGATTCCCCGCAACAATTGAGGAACTACGAGCGTCTTCACACCATTGGAGAGCAGGAGAGTCAAATTGCTAATTTACAAAGAAGTATAGCTCAAATGGAAAATAAGCTACTAGAACTAACACAGCAGCATAGAAGAATCTTTGAAACACTACAAACTCAAATTTTTGCAGGTAAACGACAAGAGGACGGCTCTTTTGTTCTCACCTTTTCGGAAGGTAAGGTTGCAGAGGATTTAGGAGTTACAACAAAGGATGTAGAGGGGAAAACTGTTATTGAAATTTTCCGTACTGATATAGCTCCCTTTGCTCAGCAAAAATTTGAAGAAGCATTCTCTGGATGCTGTGTATGGTTTGAGTTTGAGCAGAATGAACGCTTTTATATTACGCAAATCTCCCCCCTTTTGGAAGGCGATAAAGTAACCGAGATTGTCGGTACAGTGTTAGATATTACGCAGTCAAAGCGTGTGGAGCAGAAAAAGAAACTGTATGCACAAAAATGTAAAACTAGTTTATCGATTCTGCCTCACGTCCTGTTTTCCTTTGAAAAACGAGAAGATAACCAAATTACCGTTACATTATTTGAGGGAGCACTTACTAAGCGTTTTGGAGTGGGCATAAAAGAGGGGTCCCTTGAAGATGTAATGCTACCGAACATGGTAAAAATAATAAAAAGTCATGTAGAGCGTGCCTTTTTGCAAGAAACAGTTGATTTTCAGATTTCACTTGATAACAGGCTGTATTATGGACATCTAAAACCCGTAATCATTCAGAATTGTGATACAAATAATCGAAAAGTAACAGAAATTGTTGGTTTTTTAACCGATGTGACTGAGCAAAAGCAAGTTGAAGAAATGCTACACGTAGTGACTCAGGGGATTACAAATAAGATGGGGGAAGAGTTTTTTCACTATCTAAGTCGCTCATTGATAGATGTTTTGGAAGTGGATTACGCATTTATTGCAGCATTACATAAGGGTAAACCAGGTCGTGCAGTTACGATATCCATAAGTGATAAGCAAGCTTATTTAGAGAACATCGAGTACGATATTGCTCATTCTCCTACTGAAGAGGTGATCAAATCTGGGGAAATCTGTGTGGTAGAAGGTGTACAGCAGATATATCCGCTCGATCAATCGCTTCGTTTCTTTAAAGCGGAAGCCCTAATGGGACAGCTTTTATATGATTCTAATGGCAGTCCAATGGGGATTCTTGCTGTTATGAGCCGCAAGCCAATCACCAATCCAGGATTAATTGATTCCATGTTACATTTATTTACGTCCAGAGCCACTGCTGAGCTAGAACGCAAATTGGCAGAAGAGCAGCTCATTAAAAATAATGCTATTTTGCGAGCGACACACGAATCGATGATGGACGGTATGCTGATTGTTAATGAATGGAATCAAATTGTACATTACAATCGAAAATGTAGGGAAATGTGGAAGATACCTGAACATGTGGAGCAACAAAATAATGCCAATCATTGGCTTATGTACATGTTGTCGCAAATTAAGAATAATCATCAGGCAACAGCCCTTTTTGATCTTGCTCAAGTGAACAGGCTACAACCTGACACAGTGGAGATAAGCTTTTATGATGGACGAGTATACGAGGTCTACTCAGGACCGATTGATTCATCTCAACAGCATGATTACGGGAGAATTTGGATATTCAAGGATTTAACAGATCGGAAAAAACACGAAGAGATGATGAGCCAAAAGCTTTTTTACGACTCGCTGACAGGGTTGCCAAATCGGGTATTGTTTGATGATCGTCTACTCCTAGCTATTTCTCAGGCAAAGCGCACGGAGAGTATGCTAGCTGTGGTCATTTTAGATTTGGATTGCTTTAAGGTATTTAATGATACATTGGGGCATGCGGCAGGAGATCGTCTACTGCAATTAGTCGCCGCACGTTTGGCTGATCATATGCGTGAGGGGGATACCCTTTGCCGCTTGGTAGGAGACGAGTTCCAATTCATTTTCCCGGAAATATCTAGCCTTCAGGATGTCGCTCAACTCTCACAAGAGCTACTAGATAAGATTGCGCTTCCTTTTGAGATGGAGGGTCAAAGTTTAACAATGACTTGCAGCATTGGCATTAGCTTGTACCCAAATGACGGAACCACACAGCTAGAATTGGTGAAAAATGCCAAGGCAGCTTTATACCGATCAAAAGAAAAGGGCGGAAATATTTATCAATTATATACGCCTGCTATGACGCAAAGTGCTTTTCAGAAGCTGACTCTCATGCAGGATTTACGTTATGCAATCGATCGTAATGAGCTTTTTTTACAATACCAGCCCCGTTTTGATTTAAGCTCAGGAGAGTTAATTGGGATGGAGGCATTAGTGCGATGGCAGCATCCTAAGCTAGGATTGATCTCACCAGGTGATTTTATTCCATTAGCCGAAGAGATGGGATTCATCGTCACGTTGGATGAATATGTTCTCAAAGCAGCATGTATTCAGAATAAAAAATGGCAGCAAGCTGGATTAAAGCCAGTACGCGTAGCTGTTAATATTTCTCCTGTTGAGTTTCAACAGCGTAACCTCGTTGCAACCATTGCCAAAGTTTTGCAAGAAACCAATCTTGCTCCGGAATATTTAGAGGTGGAGATTACAGAGGGTGTCACTATGCATAAGGTAGAGACGGCTATTACTACCTTGCATGAGCTCAAGGAATTAGGCATTCATTTATCTATTGATGATTTTGGGACGGGGTATTCCTCCCTTAGCTATCTGAAGAAATTTCCCGTGGATACTCTTAAAATAGATCGTTCCTTTATTCGTGACATTACAGTTGATCCTGATGATGCAGAGATTGTTTCCTATATTATTGCCTTAGCTAGGAGTTTAAAGCTGAATGTAATTGCGGAAGGAGTAGAGACAGAAGAACAGAAGAGCTTCTTAACGGAAAAGCAATGCTATGAGATGCAGGGGTTTTATTTTAGTCCTCCGCTTCATACAAATGAATTTGCTAATTTATTGGAGAATGTAAGCAAATAACAAGGCATCATAATAGACAAAAAACCCGGTATATAATCCGGGTTTTCTTTTTTCACTTCCTCAAGATGCAATTTGCCGATTTAATATAATGTAATAGTATAAATATTTTGATATTATAATATGGAGTTATAGCTGAGCAGAGAAACAAACAACCGCTCCTTTAAAAAGTCAGAACGGTCGTTGTATCAAAATTCATTCAATTAAGTTAACCTAAATGGTTTTTATACATCCAAAGGACACCGCTTTTCATTACACGCGGCATTTGACCTACAAGCGACATTTTGCCCATTACGCCAAAACCTTCTTTTTTGCCAAGAGAGCCTAGTGTCCCTTTAAGCTTAATAGCAGGCATTACGCTAGGATAACCCTCGCCCTTCATCTCACTTTTTAATACCATGGCGATTTGTTCTCCTTGCATCTCAGCAAGCTGGGCGCTTGGGGCATAAGGTAAGCTGGCACTGTCACCCACGACGTACACATTGGTATAATCAGGTATCTGGTGATAAGGATTGAGGATTGCTCGTCCGCTATTATCATGCTCAATAGGCAGATTACGTACAATGCGGTTGGCTTGAATACCTGCTGTCCAGACGATGACATTGCTTTCTATAGGTTGATTGTTGTTATAAACCACACCATCCTCAACACAGGTTACATTAGCCATATTAATAAGTTCAACGTCATTTTTAATAAACCATTCAGAAGCATAATCCTGCAATTTTTTCGGAAAAGGGCTTAAAATGCTTGGCCCACGATCCAATAAACGAATGGTCAGATCTGGACGGCTCTCGCGTAATTCAGCAGCTATTTCTACACCGCTTAAACCACCGCCGACAACAGTAACTGAACCATAGGGGTTAATATTATTGATCGCTGCATAAGCGCGACGAGTAGAGCCCAATGTTTGAATAGAGTGTGTGTATAGATCGGCTCCCGGAATATTATGATAACGATCCTCACAGCCCAATCCAAGAATGAGCCAATCGTATTCTAATTTTTCTTCATTTTCAAAATGGATCAAGCGCTCAGTTAGGTTGATGTCAATAACTTCTCCGTGTTTAATCTGTAAGCGTGGGTCGCTTGGAAAGGGCACGCGCACTTTACTTTCTGGTTCTGTTCCGGCTGCTAACGCGTAGTATTCGGTTTTTAAACCGTGAAAAGGCATACGATCTACTAGCGTCACCGAAACATCTGCCGGCAAGTCTGGGGTAAGTATGTGTTCGATGATGCGTAGGCCCCCATAGCCACCACCTAAGATAACTAGTCGTCTCATAGGAAGTCTTATCCTTTCTATGCCATATTTAAAACGGTTCCATTTTAAACAATGGAAGTGCAACAGAAACTTTTAAACGCATAAGGAAAATGATATAATTTGAAGTCGTCCCCAATCATTATAACTCTACCGTCTGTTTAGGTCGAGTTCCAATATTCACATAACTGCAATAATTTTTGAATAGGAGGGGCCCATGAAAGCTTTAGTGGAATTTTGTTCAAGCAATGTCATTTCTTATACCAAAACAGTCATGGATGCACTAGAAAATGATCCTGACTTGGATGTGGATGTAGTGGAATATGGCTGTTTAGGACACTGTGGCGAATGCTACATGCAACCATTTGCGCTAGTTAATGGAGATTTCATCACAGCGGAAACGACGGATTCGCTTTTGACATTAATTAAAGAAAAAATACAGGAATTTGTTCAGGAATGGCAATAATCGGCCGAGGGATGTTCATTAAAAAGAAGAACGCTTGTTGAAAAGTCCACTTCAGTGGTCATCTTCAATCAAGCGTTCTTTGTTATTAGTACTCTTTAATCACGTTATAGTGCGTGTCGCGTTCTACAGCAATTTTACCTGCACCTTTAATTAACCAGATCAGGTCTTCCTTGGTGATCCCTTGGTCAGATAAAGCACCAGCAGCATGACTGATACGTTCTTCTACTAGGGTACCGTGGGCGTCTGATGCACCAGCACGTAAAGCTAGCTGGGTTAATTGTGTACCGATATTAATAAAGTAGGCTTTAATATGATCTACATTATCGACCATGAGGCGGCTAATCGCAATTGTCTTGATGTCGTCCATCGCAGAAGTACGGCGTCTAATACCTGCTGTAGCTTTCATTGGTTGGACAGCTAAAGGAATGAAGACCTGGAATCCATTTGTCTCGTCCTGTAATTCACGGATACGCGACATATGAATTAAACGCTCTTCTTTCGTTTCGATGGAGCCGTATAGCATTGTACATGGGGTCAGCATACCCAGTCCGTGAGCTGTACGGTGTGCAAGCAACCAATCGTCTGTGCTTGCTTTTTCGGGACTCATTTTAAGACGGTATCGTTCCGTTAAAATTTCGGCACCGCCACCTGTCAAACTCTCAAGACCTGCATTCATCAATTCTTTTAGCACTTCTTCCATGCTGATGCCAGCTATACGGCTAAAAAATTCGATTTCTGCTCCGGTGTAAGCTTTGAGTGCTACATCTGGATAAGCCTTCTTTAAGGTGCGAAGGGTGTCGACATAGTAGTCAAAAGGAACATGATTGTTATGACCGCCAACGATGTGGAACTCACGAATGCCATCGTTAAAACGCGTTCCTACATAGTGAAGCAATTCTTCTGAACTCATCGTGTAAGCGCCCTCTTGATCCTGATCGCGGCGGAAACCACAAAAGCGGCATTTAGCTTCACATACATTGGTCGGATTAATATACATATTTTGAACAAAGTAAACTCTATTTCCATTTATACGCTCGTTCACTAAATTAGCTAGTTGAGCAATACTAAACACATCGTCTGATTCATAAAGGGCTAGCCCATCTTCTATGGTAAGACGCTCGCGATGTAAGACTTTTTCAGCAATCGATGCCAGCGTTTTATCTTGCGAAGCTATTGTAAGCAAGGACATATTTTCAACTCCTGAATAGTTATATAATACACAATCCAATGATCGTTCCATCAATTAAAGTATCTCTATTATAAGCTTCTTTGATAAATGCAACAACCTTCTAAGTTTTTACTGTGACAAGTTAAAAACTTGACAACAACACACAAAATTGTACAAAATATACAGAACAAATAGTGACTTTTGTTTGCAGAGGGTTTTATTCTAAAGTAAAATGTGAGATATAGCTACATGAGGGGGGAGAGAAAATGCGGGAACAATTACTCGAGAAAATGGAACTCCTTCGCCAACAGATGGTAGAAATTGGGACCCAATATGGGTTACATCACCCAGAGGTATTACGTTGTAGCCGGGAAATTGATTTGTTACACAATCAGCTTTTACAAATGGAAAAAGAAGTAACCTTCTGCAATGATAAGCCTTTCCACCTTCATATATTTGAGAATCGAACCCATTTCGCTTGAGGTTTGCTCTATATACTTTATGGACGGCGTCTTACAGGCGTTGTCTTTTTATTTCACTTTGTTTTCGAAAATTCTTACTTAGAGAAGTGCATCGTTACCTTGTTGCACTATATAATTCTTTGTATACTTAAGGGAAGCTGTTTTATAATAAAAAAACAGGATTTTATAATTGTTGATCGAGGAGGGGAATAGAATGATCAACTTCACACCTCAAGCAAGTGCTAAAATTCGTGAATTGCTGGAAGCTGAGAATCATCCCATTATCCTTCTGCGCTTTCGCGTAAGAGAAGGTGGATGCAGCGGCTTCTCGTATGGCATGGGAACGGATGAATCAACGAGCGAGAGCGATCAGATTTTTACGTATGAGGGTTTTAAAGTAGCGGTTGATGCCGAGAGCTATAAATATATTGAAGGACTCGTAATTGATTATAAGGAATCCATGATGGGCGGCGGATTTACGATGGAGAATCCGAATGCCGTTGCTTCTTGTGGATGTGGTGCTTCATTCCGTACGCGTGATTACGAGGGAAAAGCTGAAAAATGCGAGTAAGTGCTTTGTACTAACAAGCGAGCTCCGCAATCAGAGAGAAGGCCTTCTTGCCTTGTGTAGGGGAATTCATACATGAGCAAGAGGCTTCTCTTTATTTTTTTACTACACGAGAGAATGGAATCAAGAAGCTGTTACTTGAGTGAGAGAGGGAGGAGAATACGTGGAAAGGATAGCCGTAATCTCTGATATTCATGGAAACATACCAGCATTGGAAGCTGTGCTAAACGACATAGAGAAGCGCGGAATTAAAGAGATTTATTGCTTAGGAGATTTGGCTGGAAAAGGACCTGAACCAGAAAAAGCGGTCGACATGATAAGAGAAAAGTGTTCCGTTACAGTGCGTGGTAACTGGGATGACTTCATCGGAAATCCTACAGAGGATGAGGCGTTTGTCTGGCAACAACAACGCTTAGGAGAAGAGCGGATTCGTTATCTGAATACCCTGCCTTTTTCATATGATTTTTGGATGAGTGGCAGATTGATTCGATTGTTTCACGCTTCTGCAGATAGTGTCTTCCATCGTGTTCGCTTCACTGCCCCGTTGGAGGAGCGTCTGGCTATGTTCGATAACACGGAAGCAACGGGAAAAGGAGAACATACACCTGATGTAGTCATCTATGGAGATGTGCATCATGCATTTATTCAAGGATTAAAAGCAAAATCGTTATGTAATACGGGAAGTGTTGGAAATCCATTGGATATGACACAGCCTTCTTATATGGTATTGGAGGGCGAACTACATAAGCGACAACCAAGTAGTTTCTCAATGTCAATTGTACGTGTTCCGTATGATGTAGAATTCGCTATTCAAGTAGCGATTGATGAGGGGCTTCCAGCAGATGAACTAGCGGCTTACAAAAAAGAATTGCGCACGGCACGTTACAGAGGATTACCAGATGAATAACAAAAGGACCCGGGAGAGGATGTCTCTTTGGGTCCTTTTAAGCTATAGCTATCTATTGTCCGCGATGACAAATCATCGACGCCGCTTAATGCTGCCAAATCCCTTTTTAACCTTTGGTGGAGAATTGGTGCGTGGGCGGTCAAACATGGAGGAGTCCTTTTTGGAGGACGAAGAGCTGCCAAACCATGAACTGCCTCCGCTGTCGCTTTGAGAATCTCGGATGATTTTACCCTTAGATTTCGTTGTGTCAGCATCAGATTTCTTAAAAATACTACCGTCAGAGGAAGACGATTTTCCACTATTATCAGAGGAACGGCGCAGAATTGAGCCCTTGCCTTCTGTAGTAATAGGTGCAAATGTCTTTTTGTCCTCTTTTGTGGGGGTTTGGTAATCGGACCCTGATTTATAGATATCTCGACTAGAATAGCCACGATAGTTACCTTGACCCTTGGATTTCATCGAATCAAACAGATCACCTAAAACAGAGGCAAAGAAGTAACCTTCTAGGAAAGACATATTATAATTTTTTTGAACGAATTCCTTACTATCTACTTCAATGATGGTATCGCTCGGATTAGCTTCATCCTTTTGCAGATGATACCATTCGTCTGCATAGATAAGAAACATTTTGTCTAAATCTTCCTTGGAAATTTCCTTGGGCTGTCGCTTTTCAGCCAGCTCCTTGGCAACCTCAGGAACCGTTTTGTCTGTCGCGCGATAAATGCGCGATGATTCGGCCCCGTTTTTCGTAATCTTCTCTAGTGGATAAGATGATCCAACCGACTGATCGGCGCAACCAGTTAAGAGTCCGGCGACCAGAGAGAGGACGAGGGTTGTCTTTAAGAATTTTGACAATGCTTGCCACATGAGGCCTCCCTCCTACACTCCCCGGAGTACTTTTACATCAGCGGGGATGATAAATTCTCCTTCATACAACATAAAGCGTCCGTCTTGCCATTCAATGCGCAATAGCTTGCGGTTATCGGATTGGAATTCCCAGACATATTGTTCACCATCCGAAGAAAATGGTGTTTTTCCTTGTGCCGTCATTCTTCCATCGAATTGCTCTTCCAAATGATACTCAATGTCATCTAACTCGATAATAGTAGGAACCTCATCAGGAGAGTCAAGTCGACCGTCAATTGGGGTATACAATTCATAGCTGGTTTTCTCGCGTTCTTCAATTTTTAAATAACGCAGGGTGTTACCATCCTGTAAGGTTAGCATAATGGCGTTTCGTTTCGGATTACGAGTGCGCCCTACAACTTGGTAGGTAACGAACGAGACTTCCACAATATCGCCTGATCCTACAGTCAGGATACTTTTTTCAACAAGGGGAGGCTCAGGCTTTTTTAGGATATTTTTAACACGTTGAAAAAAACTCATATGCATTTCCTCCTACAGCAGGCAAGCGGTAATAATAAAGGCGCCGGTAACATGAAGAGAGCCAGAAAAGAGCGCATGGGCTACTTTTCCTTCCTGTGTTCCTTTATTCAAGTCAAGACCTGCTATCTGGTATACGCTAAATTGAATGATTTTTTCGAGAACAAATAATAACACGAAAGATACGACTGAAACGAGTAGTCCCTGAATTAAATCGTTAGATAAAGATAATGATTGCGATAATATATAGCCCTGAGCAAGCAGTTTCATAATAAAGCGAGTGGAGACGGCTACATTTCCTCGCTTAATCTCTTCCATGTCCTTATACTTGGTGAATAGAGTGTCGATCCACATCAAGAGGCATAGCAAGAGAGCGCCTGAGGCAGTCCAGACGATCATTCGTAAAATATTCAAATCTCCAAGCATACGAAACCTCCTTTATCATTTTGACGCATGATGCGTGTAATATCCAGTGAAAAAACGTGGAATAAGTAACAGAAAGAAGAAAGGGGGGCCGCATAAAGCGGTTTACCCCTGATATTTTTTTAGTAGCGCAGCTAGTTCATCCTCTACTACTTTATCTTTATGCAATTGGGCAATTTCATCATCTAGCGAGGTTTGTTTTTTGTAAATTTCACCGCTTGCCTCTGCTTCAGCTTCTAGTTGAAGGGCACGATCTTCCATACGCTTAAGGCCAGCCATCGCTGTATCACTGTTAAATCCAGCCATGCTTTTGTTGATATTTTTTTGCGCATTTGCTGCATTCACGCGAGCCACTAGTGTTTCACGTTTATTTTTCAATTCCACCACTATATTACGCATTTCTTCTAGCTTCAAGCGCAGGTTGTCGGCGGCTTCTTTATTTTTTGCATAGCTCGCTTTGTATTCTTCCATTTTTGCAGTAGCTGATTTTTTCTCTTCTAATGCACGACGAGCAAGATCAATGTTTTGAGCTTGAGCGGCAATGTGTGCTTGCTCCTCACGCTTTTGAACCAATGCTTCTTGTTCCTCATACAGCAGCTTGAATTTTTTTTCAAGAGCGATTTGAGCAGCTACAGCTTTCTCAGCATCCTCTAAATCCTGCTGCATATCACGTAGATATTGGTCAGTCATTTTAATTGGATCTTCTGCTTTTTCAATTAGAGCATACAAGTTAGACATGGTTAAATCACGTAGACGTTTAAAGAATGACACAAAGCATTCCTCCTTGTTAGTAGCAAACATATTAGTTAGGCCCATAGGCCCTAGCATTTTAGCGCTTATACTCTGTATTACGTCTGTAGTCGAGAGAAGTTTCATTTAGGAAACAAGAAATTATTTCTCATTTGCTCAAAGCCTGATGAGACGTTTACAAAAAGCCCCTTACACGCTGTTCCTTTCTTATTTTACTCGAAATGGAAGGTAAAAAAGAAGTGCAGAACATAAAAAAAGGCACAAACTCAATATGAGTGTGCCTACTCTAAGTGAATGGAAGCTAAGCTTTGCTCCTGCACGGGTACTATTTTCGAGCATCCACACTCTGTACAGCTACATATATGTAAACAGAGCTGAGGAATTAAATCAGCATAGCCGTTTGATCTCTTACTACCGTCAATGGAGACATACGGACTGTAATCGCCTTGATAATCGGAGAGTTTTCCTTTGTCTTGAAAATAGCTACGGCAATTGGGACAGCGTTCTAATAATTCCCGAAATCCATTGCAAATGGGGCATATGGAGCTATTCATATCGCACCTCCTAGAAATAGAGTGTGCGAGCTGAAGAAACGTTATGCAAAAAACCCCCTTCTTAATGAAAAGGGAAGGGGGTTGAAAAGAAGTTTGTGAATTGACAATGTTCTGTCTATATCGGTAAGCGGTTTTTGAAGCTGTTTTATAAATTCATGCTGGAGGAGTGGCCTGGTTGTAGCTTGGCATTTGGATTGATATAGGCAATCGCATTGTTAACAGCCGTAGGAGCCTCACCAAACCCAACTGCAATCAGCTTAACTTTGCCTGGATAGGTAGCAATATCGCCTGCCGCATAAATGCCTGGAACACTAGTCTCCATTTTTGAGTTAACAACAATGGAATTTTTCTCTAGCTGAATTCCCCAATTTTTAATAGGTCCTAGGGATGAAATGAAGCCGAAGTTCACAATGACATCATCTACTTCGATTTCAGTTAACTCTTTGCTGATGTTATGCTCAATCGTAAGGCTCGTGATTCTGCCTTGGTCTGATTTAATGGAGGATAGTTCATAAGGAGTGAGTACATTCACCCGAGAAGCCATCATTTTCTCTACACTATGCTCATGTGCGCGGAATTTATCGCGACGATGAACGATATGTACTTCTTTCGCAATCGGCTCCAGCATCATTGCCCAGTCAACAGCGGAATCTCCACCACCAAATAGAACAACACGTTTATCTTTAAAGGTGTTTAAATCAGTAACAAAATAATGCAGATTTGTTTTTTCAAAGCTCATGGAGTCGGGATGCTCCAGACGACGAGGTTCAAACGCACCGACTCCAGCCGTAATAATAACAGCTTTTGAGTAATGCATCCCTTTGTCTGTAGTAATTTGTAAGCTTCCATCTGCTTGCTTTGCTACATCTTCAACCTTTTCCTCTAAGCAAATGGTAGGGGTAAAATGAGAGATTTGTTGCTTTAGGCCATCTACCAATTCTTGCGCCCGCACTTTTGGAAATCCTGCTACATCATAAATATACTTTTCGGGGTATAACGCACTTAATTGTCCGCCTAATTGTGGCATGCTTTCGATGATTTTCACGCTCGCTTGACGCATACCGCCGTAAAAAGCCGTAAACAAACCAGCGGGACCTCCACCAATAATTGTTAGATCGTATACCTGCTCATCTCTTTTTAATGAACTCAAAGTCCCATACACCTCCATATTCACTATAAAAATGCTAAGCCACTTTCTATTATATACAGCCGAACACCTGAAAAAAAAGAGAAAGTATGAATCAACAACAATTTAGAGTCAAATTCGGCAATTTTGTGTCAAAAACTACTTGCAAACCATGAAAAATGTCTCTATTATTAGTTTGTGTTGGTGAAATATGTGCAATTTTTCACAGATATTTGATCTTTTTCACTGTGACATGCTTAATTTTCACTGTAATTATTTTAGATAACCACTATTGCAATTATTTTCTATGATGCAGGGAACAGTATAAATACTATCTTTTATCGTGAAAAAAAACACATGATGTAAGATGATTTTTTAAAATTTGTAACGAGAGATGGAAGGAGTTTATCCATGAGCACACCAAAGATTCTAATCCTGGGCGCAGGTTATGGCGGGGTTACCACCGCTTGTGAATTGCAAAAAAAATTAAATCATAATGAAGCAGAAGTGACTCTAGTCAGCAAGCATGATTATCACTATTTAACTACATGGCTTCATGAGCCGGCAGCAGGTACAATGCCAGCTAGTCGAGCTCAAATTTTCTTAAATGAAATCATTGATAAAAATAAAGTAAATGTAATTAAAGGTACCGTTTCTAACATTTCTGGCGAACAACAAAAAGTAACGCTTGAAGACGGAACAGAGCTAGAATACGACTATTTGGTTATTGGTCTTGGTAGCGATCCAGAAACATTTGGTATCGAAGGTCTTAAAGAAAATGCACTTACAATCCGCAGCATCAATGCAGTTCAAAAGATTAAAGAACACATTGAATATATGTTTGCTTCTTATAATAGTGAACCGGAACGTACAGATTATTTGACATTTGTAGTTGGCGGAGCAGGGTTCACTGGAATTGAGTTCTCAGGTGAATTGGTAAACCGCATCCCTGAGCTTTGCCGTGAATATAACATTGATCCATCATTGGTGAAAGTATATAGCATTGAAGCAGCTCCAACCGCATTGCCTGGATTTGATAAGGATCTAGTTGACTATGCAATGAATCTATTGAGTAGCAAAGGTGTAGAATTCAAGATCAATACACCTATCAAACAATGCACGCCAGACGGTGTAATCTTGGCTACAGGAGAAGAAATTAAATCGAAAACTGTTATTTGGACAGGTGGAGTTCGCGGAAATGCTGTAGTTGAACAATCTGGTTTTGAAGTAATGCGCGGACGTGTTAAAGTAGATGAATTCATGCGTGCTCCTGGTTATGAGAATGTATTTGTCGTGGGTGACTGCGCATTGATATTTAATGCTGAAGGTCGTCCATATCCTCCAACAGCTCAAATTTCAATTCAAGAGGGCGAGAACGTAGCTCGCAACCTAAAAGCTTTGGTTCGTGGCGAAAAACTAACAATGGCACCTTTTGTACCGAATTTACAAGGTACTCTTGCTTCACTTGGTAAAGGTGAGGGAATGGGTATCATCTTTAATAAGAAAAAATTATTTGGTTTATCTGCCGCATTGATGAAAAAAGGTAGTGATGTTCGTTACCTTTACAAAATCGGCGGTATTGGAATGGTCATGAAAAAAATTCGTCTCTAGGAGAGTAGCGAATGCGCCATGCTAGTGTACAGGTAAGAGGACTTCTTACACGCGAAGAGTTAGACCGATATAATGCGCTTATGGAAATTGGGGCATATCTGGAGCAACAAGAACGTTATGATTTGTCCTACCACATTCAAAGTGAAGTGGATCGTCTGATAATGCCGGCCATTGAACGCTTAAAAGAAAAAGGTCGAGAGCGTGATCAGGAGAATTTGCGGTACATGATTGACCATGGTTTATTGGATATTCATGAGGAAGAATAACCTTAGCTCGTAATAGAAAAGACGGTAAGCCCTCCTGTCTCTAGGGATTTGTTAGAGATAGGAGGGTTTTTTTGTGCTGTACGGATAGCGTATACTACATGAAAGAAGTAGATAGGAGGATACAATGCGAGAATCTAAGGTATGGCTTGCTGCTGGCGGCATCGTAGTTAAAGGCAATGAAGTTTTGGTTGTAAAGAAAACATATGGTGGATTAAAGGGGAAGTGGTCTTTTCCTGCTGGTTTTGTAGAACCGAATGAAACAGTTGACGAAGCCGCGGTGCGAGAAGTGTTGGAGGAGACAGGTATAGTTGCACGTGTACGTCAGGTTGCAGCCCTGCGCACAGGCGTAATTCGTAAGGAGATTAGCGATAACATGATTGTATTTCTGATGGATTATGTTGAAGGTGATCCACAGCCTCAGGAAGGTGAGATTGAAATCGCTACCTTTATGCCCATTAATGACTTGCTTACAGATCCGCTTGCGACAGAGTATATTCAGATTATCTTGCCTCATATTCCTACGATGTCATCCTATCTCGTGGGAGAATCATATGTACCTGATCCTATATTTGGTTACTCAAGTTATAAAATTTTTACCTAAATGCTGTACAAGATGCCGAGCTTTATTGAAATACGCTCTGAAATAATCAGAAAAAACCTGATGATTCCGCTTACATCAGGTTTTTTGATTCTTTTTCCAAGGAAATAAAGGTGGAAATTACGTAGAAATGCTGTTATTATTTTAAAAACTAAATTATCTGAAAATAAAAGAATGCGAAATGGAGAGAGGAACAATGAGGAAACATACTGAAGAAGCATGTCCATATTGTAACGGTCAGGGCTACTTTCATGTAGCGGTTGGCGGAACAGAAAATTGTCCAAGCTGCAAGGGCAATGGGATGAATAGCGAATTGTATAAGGAACTTCAACCGCTCCAATCATAAGAGCATTAGAGCAAAAAATAGGAGATAGAATGGAAGAGAGTATGAATGGAATTTGAATGGAACATATTTTGAAGTAGCCCACTACATCAGAGGATGCAGGGCTACTTTTTTCGTTTCTATCATTTCTATTTACTCCTCTTCGGGACATAAGAAGCTGGGAGCCTTGATAAGCATTTTCTTTGGAAGTTGTTCAATTGACCGCTAAAGCACTTTTGGATACACTAAAGTCAGAATATAAACCAAATTCGGAGGTATCTCCTGCTATGTTTATGGCATTAAATCCAATAACACTTATCATCTCTATTGTGTTATTTAGTATTTTAGGCTTTGGCATCGGTTTTATTTTAAATATGCTTTTAAGAACGACATGGCTTCCTTTTGCTCTTACGATTGGACTAATTGGTTATGTAGTCATTTCCCTTATTGTAAAAGATACACCCCCATCTATTTGGGATTATGTTGTATTGTATGCTGGAATCGTAGGGACTTTTGCCAGTGGCTGGACGATTCAGACCTTACGTAGAAAAGGATATCGGATGTTTTAATTGGTTAGCACCCCTTGAGTAATCAGGGGGTGTTTTTGTGTCCTAGTAAATAATGTATATCCTCTCTCACTATTGGAAATGACTAGATGATGAGAGGAGGCAAATAGAAGATGAAATGGGTACGTTTTGTGAGTTCACTCACGATTAGTATGGCATTCCTGCTTAATTTTACGTCATACGGTTATTCTTCTACCATCATTGATGCAGGAGGCACCACCAGTTCACTTGGTTTGCACGAGAAAAAAGAAGGCTATAAAATGATTAAAAAAAGATATGTGCTTTCTAGCTCCATGACAGAAACAAATATGGACACCCAAAAAAACGATCAACCGCAGAACAGAAAATTAGGAAACAGAATAAATAAATCAGATGAAACAGCTATTTTAAACCAATATCCTAAGGTACGGGTGGTGGCTACTGGTTATTATGCAGGTGTAGAATCAACTGGAAAAAGCCCGGGACATCCCTCGTATGGCATCACGTATTCAGGTATAAAGGTACATCGCGGGACATACTCCACGATTGCTGCTGATCTGCAAGTTTTCCCGCTTGGGACGGTATTGTACGTTCCCGGCTATGGGTATGGCGTAGTTGCAGATAAGGGTGGAGCGATCCGTGGTAAGAAGCTCGATTTGTATTTCGATACAAAAAATGACGTATACAGCCAGTGGGGTAAGCGTGAAGTAGAGGTCTTTGTTATCCATCGTGGAAAAGGTTTTGTAAACGAGGAAATGATGAAGGCCTTGAATAAAGATGGTGTAGAAGCATTTGCAAGAATTACGAATTAACAAGAAAAAGACCTGAGGCAGTTCATTGTGCCAGGTCTTTTTCTCATGTAATAAAGGTTGTTTCATTGTATTAGGATAGCTATAGCTTTGGTGGAGCAGAAGATGTAGTTATCTGCGAGTCTAATGAAGCGCCTAGAGAAGGATAGAGGATGTTTACTAGTTGTTCCAATCCTTCCAATAATCGCGGAGAGGGGCGACAATATAGTCCTTCTTCTAAAATATGTACGTTATTATTACGGATGGCTGTCATCTGTTGCCACTCTGGACGATCTGTAATCATAGAAGTCTTTATTCTTTTGATTTCAATTCCACACCATACCACCATGACATGATCAGGGTTTCTCTCTGCTACTTGCTCATGGGTGGATTTTACATTATCAGTATTGTAATCAGCAAACACATTTGTGGCTCCTGCTAATTCACTTACATCGGTTAGCCAGTTTGTACGACCAGGTGTATAAATTGGATTGGGCCACCATTCCCAATAAAGTTTGGGGCGCTCGCTTATATTTTGGGTTAGCAAGCGGATTTGCTCGATACGTTTCATAAAATGTGTAGCTACCTGTTCTGCTTTTTCTACCCGATGAATTGATCTACCCACCTCACGAATATTATCTGCGATATCAAAGATGTGAGCAGGATTAAGGATAATATAAGGAAGATTGCGTTTCTTTAACTCTTCGATATTCTTCTCCATACCAGGGACACTGAGTGATGCTATTACCAGATCAGGTTGGAGAGCTTCGACTTTATCCATATCAATGCTCAGGTCTGGACCGACTTTCGGAAGGTGTTGCCATTCCAAAGGCCAATCGGAATGATCATCAAGTGCGATAACGTGTTCACCTGCATCCAAAGCATACAAAATTTCAGTATTACTTGGGCAAATCGAGATAATTCTCACATCTACTTCCTCCCCATGTGAGTATGTTTACCAGAATGGATGTAGGCACAGTGAGACAATAATACCTAACCAGCCACCCATAAACACTTCGATTGGCTGATGACCCAGAAGCTCTTTTAGCTTTTTCGTTTTTTCTGTGCGCGGATGTACTTTGAAGGTTTTCATACCCTCAAGCAAATGGTTAAATTCCTCTACGAGCTTATTTAACACAACAGCTTGCATACCAGCATGGCGACGAACACCAGTTGCATCAAACATCACGATGACGCCGATGATTGCTGAGATAGCAAAGGCATTGCTGGATAAACCCTCTTCAAGGGCTACAGCAGTAGAAAGTGCGGTGACGGCGGCGGAATGGGAACTGGGCATGCCCCCCGTGCTGAACATCAGTGGCCAACTCCATTCGCGGGTCGCCAGATAATTCAGGGGGATTTTGATGAATTGGGCCAACCCAATCGCCAAAAGCGCCGACCACAAAGGGAAATTGTCTAAGATGGTCATGCAGATATTCCGTTCCTTTCGTATAGACTTAATCCTACATGTTATTGTAACAGAAACTGAATATATACTTCCTTAACTTTTTCTTATAGATGATAAAGATTGCGCATCTATCCTGTAAATATTATTTACAACTTCATAACCTCTAGCTAGCGGAAGATTCTTGCTCAATAAGGGAGAGGGGCCAATGTGGATATCTCGATATATGATATGATTTAAGGAAAAGGTACGGGAGGGAGCACGATGCAAGAGCGATATCCCGAGCAATATCTTCAATTCCTTAAGAAATTTAATCAACGAGAATTTTACGATTGTCATGATCTGCTGGAGGACATTTGGATGGAGCAAAAAACCAATAAGTTTTTACAGGGTTTGCTCCAAATGGCTGTAGGCTTGTATCATTTGGAATGTGGAAATATAAAAGGGGCACGGTGGATGTTTACAAATGCCCACAAATATCTAAGAGCATATTCACCACAATATTGGGATTTGTCGGTGGATGAGGTGCTTAGCTATTTAGAGAAGTCACTGCAAGCCTTGCCATCTTCTGAAAAGATTCCGTATGATGAAGTAGAAAAACTGGACTTTCCCTATCAGACATTTCAATTGATTACGGAGGGGAATACAGACGAGGGACAATAGAAATAGAAAATAAAATGGCACGTATATCAAGTCTAAGTGATAAGAAGATATAGGGTGTACATTCAAGAAACGAGGGAACAACATTGATACATATTGAAGCAAAAAATCCTTCTTATTTAGAAAAACGAATAGATTATTTCATCCTGCCCGTATATCGGAATCAGACTCTACATACCCAGGAATGGAGCGAGCTAGATGCAACCTTCCATCAGCAACTGTCACAGATGCTACACACACGCGAGATTAGTGATCAGAAGGGCAAAGTAACCATCCTGCATACACTAGGACAATTGACAGCCACTCGACTAGTATTTCTCGGGATGGGAGAAATGGCTGAATTAGATTTTATCTCTGCAAGAGATGCGTTTGCCAAAGCTGTGCAGCAGCTCAAAACGGAAGCATCTGAGAAAAGCCTTGCCATTCTCTTGACAGAACAAACCAATCTAGGCCCAGAGCGCTTGACTCAAGCTGTAGGTGAGGCCTTTTTACTTGGAACCTATGCATATGAGGGCTATCGAGCGATTCCGAAACACAAGCCTTCTTTTCAAACAGTGGAAATTGTAGTCCATGAGGAGCAAGAAGCGAAAGCAGAAACAGGATTACAGCTCGCTCAAGCATTTAGTACAGGAACGAATCTAGCGCGTACGTTAGTGAATGAGCCTGGAAATTATTTGCCTCCACATGAATTAGCAAATAGAGCGATTGAGGTAGCAAAACGTTATGGAATGAGCTATGAGCTTCTGGCAAAAGATAAGCTGGAAGAGCTAAACATGGGCGGTGTCTTATCTGTCGCGCAGGGCAGTGCCGAATTGCCGTATGTGGTTGTCATCAAATACCAAGGGAAAGAGCAGTGGGAAGATGTCATTGGTTTAATTGGAAAAGGGGTAACCTTTGACACAGGTGGTATTTCGATTAAACCGGTAGCTGGAATGGAAGAAATGAAAACAGATATGGGTGGAAGCGCAGCGATGATTGGTGCTATGGAAGCAATCGGTCGCTTGCAACCAGCCGTTAATATCATGATGGTAATTGGCTGCGTGGAAAATATGCCATCTGGAACGGCATATAAGCCTGGCGATGTCATAACAACGATGAGCGGTAAAACTGTGGAGATTATCACCACGGATGCTGAAGGACGTTTGGTATTAGCAGATTGTATCACGTATGCCAAGCAGCAAGGGGTATCCTGCCTAGTGGATTGCGCTACGTTAACAGGTGGAATTGTAGTGGCGCTAGGGCACGTTGCGACAGGTTTGATGACGAATAATCAGCAATTAGCTAATGAAATGCTCCAAGCTGCTCAGTACTGCGGAGAGCGTTTGTGGCAATTACCAACATTCCCAGAGTATCGTGAATTAAATAAAAGCCATGTTGCTGATCTAAAAAATTCGGGTGGAAGATATGGTCATGCAATTATCGCTGGCGTATTTTTACAAGAGTTCGCTGAAGAGACTCCATGGGTGCATGTAGATATTGCTGGGACTGCTTCTCAGAGTAAAACGACTCCGTTAGGCCCAATAGGTGCTACGGGTGCAATGGTTCGCTCTATTGCTCAATTTTTGTTACAACGCGCCAATTAAGGTGTTCATAATATAAACGAGGTGAAAAAAGATGGCATTTACAAATCCAACCAATGACGAGCGCAGAACAATTTTAGAAGAGGCAAAAACGATTGCAGTAGTAGGCTGCTCTAATCGGCCAGATCGCACGAGCTATATGATTGCCGAGGCTTTACAGCATGCAGGATATCACGTAATCCCCGTTAACCCGATTATTGCAGGGGAAACGGTATTGGGTGAGAAAGTGATTGCGTCCCTTGCTGATATTAAAACTCCGGTTGACATTGTAAATGTGTTCCGTCGCAGTGAAGATACTCTGCCTGTTGCAGAAGATACCATCAAGATGGCTCATAAGCCTAAGGTCTTTTGGCTACAGCAAGGAATTTATAACGAAGAAGCAGCTCAGCTAGTAGAAGAGCAAGGGATAACAGCGGTTATGGACCATTGCATCAAGGTAGACCATGCCATTTTGGTACGCAAATAAAGGAGCGATGAGATGTGTTTTATGGATTAAGCCGCGGATCAAAAGATGATCGCGTTCCACCTAATCAAAAGGTAACGACAGGCTTTCCTGTGCTTCATTATGGTAATGTGCCAGAGTACAAAGACTTGAGTCAGTGGGATTTTCGAATTTTTGGAGCAGTAGAGGAGGAGAAGACGCTAAGTTTCTCTGAGTTTAAAGGGCTGTCAGTCGGAGAAGTACGCAATGACATCCACTGCGTGACAGGCTGGTCCAAGCTAGATAATGTCTGGGAGGGTGTTCCGGTAGAGGAAGTAGTGAAGTTGGTTACCATTAAGCCAGAAGCCAAATATGTGATGCTCCATGCAGAAGAAGGCTGGACAACCAATATGCCATTGGAGGATTTTATGGCAAAAGGGAACTTATTTGCGTTTAAGCATAATGGTGAGGATTTGACACCTGACCACGGATATCCGCTTCGATTTGTTATCCCGCATCTTTACTTTTGGAAAAGCGCAAAATGGGTTCGTGGGATTGAGTTTTTGGATAAGGATAAGCCAGGGTTTTGGGAGAAGAATGGCTATCATATGTACGGAGATCCGTGGCTACAACAAAGATATGAATGGGATTAATTAGGATAAAAAAGAGGCGGAAAACCGCCTCTTTAATTTACTTTAAATGATGTTATTTTTATTGGAGTCCGCCGTCCAGGCTCACCTAAGGCTTCACCTATTAGAAGTTTTAACTGAATCATGGCAGATTTTATGGATGTTTGTATACGGTGGGCTAATCATAATAAAGGTCGATAACCTTTGGGAGCTTGACGATCGGGTAAGGATTAAGTGGGCAGGAATCGCAGAATAAATAACTATAAAACCCTCCATTAATCGTGAGGTTTTTCATTCTTTTTCTTGGACAACCAACTCTGCAACCATTTTGCTTATTTTTATGAAATCTTGCAACCAAACATTGGTGATTTAAAAAATAGATTTTAAAAAAACATGAGAAACCCCCTCCACATATGTGGAGGGCTATTTTTGATATAAATGGATCATTCTTTATCTTTTGAGACGAAGCACAAGATACTAATAAATACAGATAAACCAATTAATATGAAAATAAAATCAGGGAGGCCTCCACGTGAAAAATTACCTGAAGCAGCTTCTTTTATTGAGTTCGCTATCTCATGTAAAGAATATACAATAGCTACTGTTAAAGACGAAAGTCCTAAAAGTAAAAATCCTACTAATTTATTCAATAAAACACACCCTTTTTCATTTACATTTATTAGAAATAATGGTAACTATTAATGAAGATTATAAAACATTTAACAAGGAGATGAAAGGATGAAAAAGAATAGGCTTAGCGCATTGATAATGTCTTTACTGTTAGTAGGGGTGGTTTCTGTACCAAATGGAATTTCATTAGCTGCTGAAAAACCTTTAAACGTACAAATTGCAAATGATGAAAAAGAGTTCCTAAGAATGCTTAAACATAGTAACAGTAATAAGTTGAGTCAAGAGAGCACTAGAGCCACAGCTACTGTTGCTAACGCTGAAAAAGTATCCGTTGATATAATGGATGAAAAGTCGAAATTTTCTTTGAAAGAAGATGAGCCGGGCAATCTTAAGTATTTTGGTGTAATTAACGTCGATGGGGATAAGTCGCCGGTATATATTAAATCCAAGGATGATATTTCTGACGATAACCTTATGGAGATAATGGAATCTGCGCTAAAAAAATTCGAAGAAAAATCAGAGAAGGATGTTGAATACAACACCTTAAGTACGACACCGAGTTACAAGTTAAGAGATAGAGCTTTAGGGATAACCGTTTCAAATAGCAAACTGGGAAAATTTTGGTATACGGAGTACAGGGCATATTACGGAGGCTCTACAAGTAAGATACATCAATATTACCTAAGAGCTGATCATGAGCATATGCTTAAAGGTACTTGGGATCCTAGACTTTATAAATTTAAAAGCACTTGGAATCCGGCAAGAAAATCAGACAATATAGAAATTTTGAATCCGAAGCCGCAAACCTCAGACAATAAAACCAGTATAGATATTGGAATACCTGGGGGAGTTTCATGGGAAGTAGACACAGGCGGCAGTATAGATATTGAAACTAATTTTAGCCCTTCTAAAAATACTGTTACTTGGGACGTAGTTAACGCCTCATTTCTTTGGCAGGATTTCTATGTGATGAAGGATTTTGGCTTCACCAAAGGAGTGGAGATAGAGTCTCCTAAGTCAAATAACGGATTTGATATGAAAGTATATTATAAAATATGGCATAACGAGCCGTACATTGGAATTGACTATGATGAATATTGGGATGATAACATTATCTATGACGAACGCAAAGATGATTTAGATTTTAAAGATTAATAAAAAAACCATGATGAAAGATACAATTCCCCGCCAGCTTTAAATTGGCGGGTTTTTGTTGATAAACATGTAATTTTACCCATTGCCTAATCTCCTCATCATCTAATAAAATAAGAACATACATTCGTGTTTAAGGAGATGTTTTGATGGCTAGCAAAATCCTGGATCCACTTGTAACCGAAATTCATCTTGCCAGAACATGCAGAAATGTTACGTCAGTATCACGAGTATAAGAAACTAATCGAGAAACCGATCATTAAAGAGGATGAGCTGGCCGAGTTTTGCTACATGATATCTGACCCACGTCAGTATGAATATGCTCTTACAATTAGCTGGTGGAAAGAAACAAAAGAGGGAAGAGGACTAATTGAATCTGCTTGGGGATGGGTAGAGAAGTTTGATTCAACGTTTAAACAGATTTAAGTTAAGGAATGACGAGGATTTTTGGTGGATACCTATTGAGGATGTAGTGAGAGTAGAGAATAAATCTACTCTCACTTGGTTTCACGCCTGATTTTTAATCAATCATCTTCACAATGGACAAATATATATTTAAAGTCATCCTCGTTTATTAAATGGTTTATTATTTCCTCTATTCTTTTTCTACTAACGTTATCAACCAAAACCATATCACTTGCCCATAGGTAAGCACCTTTTAAATTCTCACCAGTTTTTTTATTTTTTTGTTGGAGTGTCTTTATATTTTCATAGGTGAAGAATGTTGCGACCCACTTTGAGTTGTCTGATAACGTTACCATTATATCAACATTGTTATCGTAAATGTCGTAATTTTTATCTTCTGACTGCTCTACATTGATCCATATTTCTTTTACTACATGTTTCATATTTTCTCCTTATGATTGTGTTATTTTCTTTTCTTTCTGTATATTTCTTCTAGACGTTCAATAACTTTAGCTTGATTTTTTTTATCTGACTTTGCCAGTATTTCAACGGTATCTCCTTCAGTTCTTAGATATACTCTAGCTCCATTTTTTGAACGAAGCTCAAAAACCCCATTAAAAAGATAGTTGTTCCCTGAACCGGGATTACTATTTCCTTTTAAATACTCATTGAGTAAATGATTTGCTTCAGCTTGAAGCTTTTTATCTTTCATTGCTTTTTCAGTTTCGCGTATAAGAAAAGAATCTTCATCGATTCTCGAATTAACATAATATTTTCCAATTTTCTTTCGGCCATTTAAAACCTTATTAGCAAAACTAGCTATATCATCACCATGCTCTTTTAAAAGATTATATGCTTTCTTACCGGCCTTTGCACCTTTTCCTGCAGGGAATAGAGAGAGAATTGCGAATCCTTTCTCTGCATCACTAGCTTTTGGATCAAAAATTGTTTTTACATCATCTAAAATTAAGAAGTCCAGTCCTGCTTTGGCAGCGTCTA